>ERZ1027208.184-NODE-184-length-30777-cov-15.657705_pt1 | contig 30777 bp, 28 predicted proteins | sample MGYA00520867_ERZ1027208 | MGnify/ENA primary metagenome ERZ1027208 (study PRJEB33311, sample SAMEA4378413) | marine metagenome | biome: Marine biome; feature: Fjord; material: Water | collected 2014-07-20T08:00:00Z/2014-07-... | depth 75 m ...
TCTTATTGAGGGAGCCGATGTGATTGGCGGCTGTTGCGTTAATGTCGGCTGCGTGCCCTCAAAAATCCTGATCCGCGCCGCCCAATTGGCCCAGCAGCAACGCAATAATCCGTTTGCTGCACTGGAAAATCATGCGCCCCAACTGAGTCGCACCTTGTTGGCACAACAGCAGACCACTCGAGTAGAGGAGCTGCGCGCGGCAAAGTACCAGAATATTCTGGAGACAAATCCTGCGCTTAGTTTACTTAAAGGTTGGGCGCAATTTAAAAATGCCAACACCCTGATAGTCAGAAAAAATGATGGAACCGAGCAGGAAGTTCACGCCGATAAAATCCTGATCGCTACCGGCTCCACGCCAACCATTCCTCCTATTGATGGATTAACACCTACACCTTCACAGAAAGTGCCTTACTGGACCTCTACCGAAGCGCTGTTTGCTCAGGAATTGCCGCAGCACCTGGTGGTGATTGGTTCGTCGGTCGTGGCGCTGGAAATTGCCCAGGCTTACCGACGATTGGGCAGTGAAGTCACCGTATTGGCAAGGCATACATTGCTTTATCGGGAAGATCCCTTGCTCGGTGAAAAGCTCACTGGCTGTTTTGAAAAAGAAGGCATTCGAGTATTAAACAATACGCAAGCTACCAGGGTGAGCCACGATGGAAGCCAATTTACATTGGAAACTAACGCGGGCGATCTACGCTGCGATCGTTTGCTGATAAGCACCGGGCGACACGCCAATACTCGCCAACTCAATCTGGACGCGGTGGGTGTCACGACCAACAAAAATGGTGAAATAGTTGTTAACGAACGCATGGAAACCAATGTTCCTGGTATTTATGCCGCCGGAGACTGCTGCAACATGCCGCAATTCGTCTATGTCGCCGCGGCCGCCGGTAGCCGTGCCGGTATCAATATGACGGGGGGAGACGCCAAACTGGATCTGTCCACCATGCCCGCCGTAATCTTTACTGATCCTCAAGTGGCCACTGTTGGACTCACGGAAGAACAAGCCAAAGCTCAAGGCACTGCAACCGACAGCCGCGTGTTGGAGATGGAAAACGTTCCGCGCGCCTTGGCCAATTTCGAGACCGATGGTTTTATCAAATTGGTGACGGAAAAAGCCACTGGCCGCCTGCTCGGGGCGCAGATTCTGGCGCATGAAGGTGGTGAACTGATCCAGAGTGCGGCGCTGGCGATCCGCAACCGTATGACGGTGACGGAAATAGCCGACCAGCTTTTCCCTTACCTGACTATGGTGGAGGGTTTGAAGCTCTGCGCGCAAACCTTTAACAAGGATGTCAAAGAACTGTCCTGTTGTGCAGGATAAGAGAGGGCAGTATGGGAACGGCTTACGCCACGCATTCACTGACAGCCCCAACGGTCAATGCGTTGGCGGATGGATTGAACAAGGGTGAATTCGTTCCTTTTTACCATCCCCTATGGGACGTTCAACGCCAATGCTGGGAAGGCGTTGAAACGCTCGTTCGCTGGCAACATCCAACTGAAGGATTGATTCAGCCCGACATCTTTATTCCCGTTGCCGAACAAAGCGGATTAATTCTGGAACTGGGCGCGTTTGTGTTACAGGCGGCCTGTCAGCAGATAATGCACTGGCGTCAACGCGGTTTCCCCGAGGGTATCATCGCGGTCAATGTCTCTGCATTACAAATCCACCAACCTGACCTTGTCAGAATTTTGCGTAAAACAGGGCTACCAGCAACGGCATTGGAGCTGGAATTAACCAAAACACTGGCCCTGGAGGACACACCTATCCTGGTTGAAAACCTGTATCGTTGCCAGGCGCTGGGCACTCGACATAACAAAGGAGTGTGCGATGTCAGAAAAATGTGAAACAGCCCCCTACGACCGGGTAACCAATAAAGGCCGATTTATTCTCACCTAGGTATTGCCTTCATATAGGTTTTTAATTGATTCTAATGCTGAAGGTAAACATCGATATTTCAGCCGTCAATCCTCAATTTCCGAAATATAACTTCTTAACTTTGTATTTTCTGACTTAACCCTATCTAGTTCTTTAGTCAGCTCAGATAGTCTTCGCTTTAAGTTATTTATAATGGCTAATTTGCTCTCATCTGAACGAGCTTGGCCAGATGAGATTCGTTTTCTTTCTGCTTTTGCTTTAGATGGTTCCCTACTGCTATCTATCAGCTCTCTTAACTCTTTGTTGCTGTATATAAAAGTCCGAGAAACCCTGGCTTTTTTTGCTACTTTGTTTAAGTTTATTTCCTCAGAGGCGTAAAGCATATAAGAGACTGTATCTCGTACAGCCTCTATTTTCTTCTCTGACTCGTTTTTTTTATGAGCAATTAAATGCTTTGAATTATCAGTCATTTACCGCTTCCAGACCGTCTATTATTGTAATTAAGTTATCATGTACTTGCTTATTTAGGTCGTGTTGACGTGAGAAATTCTTGGCTTTCGACTCATTAACAAGAAACTTTGCTTTTTGAAGTTGTTGCTGATGTACACCCATGTATGTCTTATCCGTACGAAAACTAGTACAGGTTAAACAAGCATTTGCATGAGGACAGGTTTGCTTAACGGGCAGGGCACAAATTCCGTTAGAAAGGGCTTGGGTTGCCAGTTGATGCTTCAACCACTTGGCTTCTATAGGGGTGTCATCATGCTCTATAACTTCAATTTCACGAATCACATCTAGTCCACTATATAGCTTACCTTTTATATCAATTAGTTGATTTTGTGCCTTATCTATTGCTGTTCTCATTGTTTTATTGTGAAGGTGGGCATAGATAGCAGTCATCATTGGTGATTCATGTCCAAGATAATTCTGGACAGTAACCATATCAACACCATTATTTATTAAATTTGTACCAACGGTATGTCGAAAGGTATGGCTGCTGACTTCTTGTTTTAAACCAAGCTCATTAGTCAGCTTTAGCTTATCAGATAATTTTTTTAAGCGGATATTGAGTGTACGAAGAGCATAGGTTTTGAACTCTTTTTTTCTTCGATGGCCGAACAAATAATTATGAGGATTACTTATTTCCATTTTTTCGCAATACTGATCTATATAGGCAATTTGTGTTTTCACTGTGCCAGCCAACTTATGACTTATAGGAATAGTATGCTCTTTTATAAATTTTCGATTTATTCTTGTTAGGTACCAGTCACCATCCTTGTCTTGGCTCATTGAATCTTTTTTAAGGGCCAAGAGTTCACTGCCACGCATTCCAGTCTCCATGATAACCTGAAGCATCCTAGAACCTTCGTCATCTTCAGAGTCCACGTGACCCTCTAGTTCATTTTGCACTTTAAAGCTTAAGCCTTTAGGCTGAGACTGAATTCTTTTTCTTGGTCTCATTTCTTTTGTTACTAACGGGTATTTATCTTTAGAAATAAGTCCCCACTGAATCCAGCAAGTGGTTATTTCATTAAGCTGTGAGTAAGTACTGCTTTGAGTAGCCAGGGCTTTATCGTTAATGCTTTCAAGATAGCGACGAAGGGTGTTTTGTGTAATTACGCTAATAGTAGGTCTAGAGTACTCAGCATCTAAAAATCTACTTAAGCTTCTCCCTATACGGAGATATGAAATTAAAGTATATGCCTGAACAGATGTACGCTTTCTCCATATTGTCTCTTTAAACCTGTCACGTAACCATGGCTGTTGAATATCATAAAAAGACATATTGTTGTAACCGCTAGGGCGTTCATTTTCTGCATACCCTAATTTTTCAAAATTCCATATATCCTCGTCAAAAATCGATTCTCTCGTAACCAGCCTGATAGATGCTCTAGAATGATGATGGCTCATAGTAAGTTATCTCCTTTATCTGCAAATATCGCCCGCTTAATGTCTTCTGCTGTTAAATGCTCGTAGATCTTTTTGGTTGTTTCGATTGAAGCGTGGCCTAAGCGCTTTGAAACGATCTCTATTTTCACGTTTTGTCTTAATAAGTCAGTAGCATGACTGTGTCGCAACATGTGAGGTGTTACAGTTTCCCCTATGCCCCGTGAGAACCTTTCAAACAGATCTTTTACAGAAGGGTAGGTAAGGGGTTCGCCTTTTTCACCGCCATCTTTTCTGTATAGCTTTGTGAACACATAGTCAGAGTCAATGTCGCCAGTATCATTTATGAGGAACTCTGTATACATATCCGCCCACTTTTTGGTAATTCCAACTTCATAGGGAACTTTGGTTTTGGAGTAAACTTCATTGGCATTATCTACTCTAGGATGAATGATAAGTTGAGAGTCCCAGCTTTCAATATCTGAGTGTCGAAGTTGTAATACCTGTCCAATTCGCATACCAGTTTCAATCAGTAGCAGGATCAAAAGCCGATCCCTTGGGTTTGAACAGAATTCTAAAAGCTGAAGCTGACGCTCCTCACTAATAATCTTTACCTTTCGCAATACAGGTTTGATCCTACGAAAGGGCTTTAACTCCCTAGAAACAGACTGAGGTCTCGATGCTGATGCAAACGATAGGAATTCTTTAACCTTCGGGTTTCTGGATAAGTCAGAGGAAATTATTTCAATTGAAAAAGACGGATCTAAAACATTTGTATTTAAGCAATACCGATAAAATGCACTTATGGCTGCAAGACATCTATTGATGGTTTGAATAGTGCGGGCTTGTCCTAATTCTGTAGGTAGGACCGATAGGTTCTCAGATTTAGAGTGTTTGTAATATGCAATGAAATCAGTAATGACATCGATACTAGTTAGCTCCCAATCTATTTTAGATTTATCCAGATACCTGAAATATTGCGCTAGGTCGTAGGAATATGCCTTAACTGTGTTTGGAGCAAAATCTCTTTTATCTAGGTGACTAAGAAATCTATTTATGTGCCTAACAGGTAAACCGTCTGAATAAACTCTAAATGTAACTCTTTCTAAGGTTGGGTGCTGAAACTTCTCAACTCGCACTAAATCAGCCTTGCTTGGTAGTTTTGGGGCTGTGAAGCTTACATATGTGGGATTAGAGTGTAAATTACTCAGGTTTATTGTGTGTGGCGGACGTGAATTACACATATATTGGTACTTCCGATAATAACAATTATCGGAAATTGCATATCTCCATCTATTATCTAATATTAGTAATATCTATCAATTTGGATGACAACATGGAAACCGCGGAAGCCATTATCGAAACAGAGCCACTATTTGCTGCGACTGATTCAATTGAGGTTATTACTTTTTATGTGGGAGACACTCAATATGCCACCCCTGTTAGTGAGGTTCGATATATTGAACAAGACAAGCGTAAAACAACCCGAATAGAGCTTAATGAAAAGCTGGGGGCCGAAGTTACAACCTATCAGGGTAAGCCTGTTCCAATATACGACCTGGCAAATTTAATGGGGTGCGAGTCTGAGTACAATAAAAACTTAGAGTTACTTAAAATCCTAGAGGCTCGTGAGCAAGATCATATTAATTGGATGGCGAACTTAGAGTCTTGCTTAAAGAACAATACTGAGTTCAAAGGTGCTAAAGACCCCATGCAGTGTGAGTTTGGTAAGTGGTATTTACAGTTTAAAGCTGAAGATGAAATTTTGGCGGATATCATGAAAGATTTCGATGAGCCTCATACCCGCCTTCATGGGTTGGCGGCTGAGTTGCTAGCTTTGAGAGATGGCGGCGATCTAGATAAAGCTATATCTATTCTAGAATATCAGCGCAGTCGAATATTTGGAAAGCTAATGGATTTATTCTCTTCAGCAAAAGAGCGTGTAGAGAATATTACGAGACCAATTTTGTTATATTTAGATACGTCTAGAAAAATGATTGCTGTTCGTTTAAATGCTATTAGCGATATCGTGACTTATGCAAAGTCTAGTTTTACAACTCAGTTAGATGTGGATGATAATGACCATTTAAATCAACTTACTTTTGTTGCAGGCTATTTAGAGAATACAGATAACGAACCGCCCTGCGTGCTACTGGATTGGCGTTTGTTTTCTAGCCCTAATGCAGCATAAATAAAACCGGCTTTGCCGGTTTTATTTTGTGTGATTATTTTAGCGCTTAAGGACTGCCCTAATGTTCACAATACCTGGTTTGACCTTGTCTATTGAAATTTGCTCGATGCTAATGCCCTTCTCGGTTTCCATTAATTCAAGCCAGTCTATGGCTGAATTAAATTCCACTTTTTCTAGCCATATCCTAAGTCCATTCTTACCTTCTGGTTCGAATCTTTTTAGTTGAATTCCTTTTGTTTTAGCTAGGCTGTTAACGGTACTTAGAATTGAACCCCTGCTTGCACCTGATTTTATATTTCCTGAAAACAAATATGCATTACTTTTTAATTTTGAATGGAACTTTAACTCGCTATTAAGGTGTGCTTCCGCTTGTTTATGGTTGTCATGCACGGGCTTAATAAACCAAGTAAATGCCAGAACCAATGCAATTGTTATGGCTAAGTATTTTACTATTGCGGCATCTCTAGGAGGAAGCTCAGAATACCAGTTGCTTGCTTTTTTAATGCTTGGTGAGCTTTTAAATTTATCTAAAGCGCCCTGAATTTTGCTGTTAAGTAGATTATCCATTGTGAGATACCTTTAATACACCTTTTACTTGGCTGCCTGATTGATTGGCCGAGGCGATATCAACAAGTAAGCCTTTATTGGTCAATTGGTCCTTTAGCTTATCAAGCTGCGCTACTGATTTGCATGTTAGCGATAGCTCAATTGACTTGTTTTTAGAGTTGTATTTGATTGATTCAAAGGTGATGTCTTTTAATTTTTTTGTCTCTAATGCTGTTTTAGCTAGAAGGCCGCTGAAGCCTAAGTTGGAACCATTGGATGAACCTGTTTGCTTTAAGGTATCATTGAATTGTCGCTTCATTAATTGTGGCCTGACTCGCTCACCAGGGAATAGTTTTTTATAAAATTCAATAGATGCAGCTTGAACACCTTCAGTCTGTTTGTTGATCATTGATGTTTCAAGTGTCGTTATTGTTAGTCCCACTAGTAGGCTAGCTGCAATTAAATAGGCAGGAAGCTTCAGTTTTGTTAGTGAGGTCTGTTTTTTATCCGCCTTTCTTTTGTATTCGCCCGTTAGTAGGTTTAAATTGGGGGTTTCGGATGAAATGAGCTGTGTTACTTCTAATAAGTCACCGCTTGTAATTGCTAAGCCCAATCCTTGTAGTTGTGCGATAACTAGTTCATTGCTCTGCGCATCTTCATCAAGTTGATAAACGGTTAAGCTGTTTTTTTCAGTGTGATCTTTTAACTCTAAATACAAACTCTTTTCTAATAGGCTTTTTGGGATGCTATATGAGTAATGCTTATTTATCTTCACGCATGTAGTGTCATTCAGTAGAAGAATGCTTACAGAGGACTCGCTAATAGGCAAAGCGCTAGGCAGGTAGGCCAGTGAGTGATTTAATTTATCATCATAAAGCTCTTGAATTATGCTGCTTTCAAGGATAAGTGAGTATGCGATGCCATTTTGTTTGCTTAGGTATTTAATGTGAGTGTCGTCCAGCTCACTGCCTAGGCTTTCTTCAAGAGCAAAAGGCAGGGCTTTTATTATCTGCTTGTCTTGTTTTAATGGCATTGGAATTGCGGAAACACTAATGCTTGAGCCAAACAGATAAATGTTTCTTAGCTCTTCATCGTTGGGGGTGTCGATTGCTTCTATTTGATTGCTGCCAACTAAGTAGTAGCGGTTGCTTGGTTTTTCAAGGAGGTAAGTTTTCATTATGCACCGCAATTCATAGTCTTGACGAGCCTGAATATATCGTCTGGTTTTCTTGAGAAGTCTCTATATATAGCGCCTATAAAATCATTTTCTGAATCCCTTTTTATAATGGATTCTAAAACCATTTCATCGCCGTCTATATCCAACTTTACTGAGCTTAAAACACTAAAATACTTTGTTTTTACATCAAAATCACCTTTATCCCACTCCCCGTCTGGGTTTTTAGTGGTATCGGTTAAATCTTTGATTTCAGCCTCCTCAAAAAGCGAGTCGATATCTGTAAATACAAAATTATTGCGATCAATCGGGCCGCAATTTTTGGATCGGGTTTTATCTGTGATGACCTTAGCTTGTGTAGAGGTGAGCTTAAGATCCCATGAAGCCAGTATTTCTGGGTAGGTTGTATTTATATTGAGAGGTGCATCCATCGGTAGAGCTGTGATGTATGGCTCTAATTTTAGGAATGACTCCATATCCATACCTTCCACCAGTAATAACTCGCTTGGATGCGAAAATATAATCTCTGATGCCGAGTATGCGGGTGATTTATTTTGATAGTCATAGTTTGCTGAGCTGTCTTCAGTAAACCATTGCACCAAATTATCTTCAACGCCAGTCGTGATCCCTAATTCTTCAATTAAGCGCTTGAACCGTGCTTTAGCTACTTGGTGGTTGGCATTTTTAGGGTGCAGTGAGTTAAGGTTAAAAAGCCCCTGTAGATCCCTTATGTAAATATTAACAATCGCTGACTCAAGTTTTAATGGGAATGGCTTATTCCATAGCTCTGATGCAGTATCCCAGTGTTCATTGGCATCTGTATCTCGTTTGTTGTCGTACATTAAACCCGCTTTTGCTATATCTTCGATACTTATGAGTGTTATGAATTTTTGAGTGTTAAGTAAAGAGGCACTTGCCTGTCTTATTGTATGTTCTTGCTGGGTTTGTATAGAAACCGCTAGCATTGATACTAGGGCAAATATAAAAAGTACAGTAATGAGGGCAAGGCCGTTTTGCTGCTTGGTATGACGTATTTTAATTCGATAATGCAAATCTAGGTACCTCGAAAATACGTTCAATCTCACCGTAGGATGGTGTGACTAAAACTAGTTTGATTTGAACTAGGTCTGCAATCATATTGTTATTTGATAAAAATGGTGGCCAGTCTTCTTGCCAGTCATTAGAACGTACTGAGTTGTTCTCATCTTCAGTGTCGATTAATAAGCCGCGAAATGAAAAACTGGCCTCACTTATATCATCGATCAATATTTGAATAATTGGTGTCGTATTTGAAGCGGCGTCTAGCACTGGCCAATGAAGGCGTACCATGCAATTTCCACCAGAAGGGTTTTCAGGCAGTTCTGCATCTTGGCAATACTCGTGATCGTGTGTTCTAACTGAGTAGCCTGCTCTTAATATATTGGATTGTTTTTTGTCGATTGCATATGACTCGATAGGCACGCCTGAATAAGAGAATTCAATTAGATTGTCACCTTGATTGGTGATGGCTGGGTCTAAATCGCTATAGACATTTCTGGCCTTTCGATTTGTTATTTGGCTAAAATCTTTCCTTAAGAATATATCCAATCTTTGTAGGTTTTTAATTTCAGTCGATCTAGTTAGTAATGCCGATTGCGTAAAGGTTGCGCTCGACAATACCTGGCTGGCACCCACACCTATAATCGCAGTGATAGTGACAGCAATTAATACTTCAATTAATGTGAAGCCTGATTGCTTATAGTGCTTCATTTGCAAGGTACGCTGTTAAGGTTACGATGGATGATGACTGGCCTTTTAAGCTGACGGTTACAGTCAGTTCTTTTACTTCTAATGGAATGGCGACCCCTGAGAATGATTTTTTATCCTTTACTTTTTTATTGACGACCCATTCTTGGTTGGCCATCTCAATATCACTTGATGAGGACTTTATATCTTCCCATGCATTCGACCTTAGAAGCATTATTTCATTTTCGGCTATCCAATTGGCAAATATACTGCGCTCAATCCCTAGCTGATTATCAACAGCGGAGGCCGTGGTTTGTGATAAGGTGGTCGCCATGAGAGCGAATACTGTGAGGGCAATCATCACCTCTAGCAAGGTAAATCCCTTATTGGAACTCATCAGCAAGCCCCTCTACTTTATAGCGTCCAGCGCCATTACCCTTTACGAATATTGATTTATTGTAGTCGTCTATTGATATGTTTAAATTGGCTAATGTTTGTATGCCTGAGCTTTGTATGATGACATGTGGTGTTATTGTCTTTTCGGTTTCTAGATTTGCAGATAAAATTATTTCACTTTCATTAATGTATAGCTTTAATTTAATTTCATTCTGAAACACAAGTTTGTCGATGCGATTAGATTGGAGTGGTGACCACTCCCATTCTTCTTTGATATTGTTTTCATTTTCTTTGGGAATGGCTTTTTGCCATTGATAAGGATTGGCACCACTTGGTGTGAAGTGAATGCCTATGTTTTTACTGTTAAGAATCGCGTCATCGGTAAGTGACTCCATGTAAAACTTGAGTCTGGTTGACTCAGCTTTTACAAAGTTATCCCTCGGGTCTGAGCCTGTATTGACTCCGCTAATTGAAACAATGGCGGCTATAACTACAATAACGACTAGAACTTCAACCAGCGTGAATCCCTGGGTATTTCTCATAATGCTCAGTCTAAACTGCTTATGTCGGCAGCATCGCCTTCGCCGCCTTCTTCGCTATCAGCACCAAAGGAAATTATTTCAAATTTTCCCTGCTTTGAAAGGTATAAGTATGCATTGCCCCACGGGTCTGTTGGAAGTTTAGGTAGGTAACCGCCTTCTTTGTAGTTCTTTGGCTCTGGTGATCCTGAAGGCTTGCTAACTAAGGCTTCTATTCCTTGAGATGTAGATGGGTAAGTAAAGTTATTTAGTTTGTACATTGAAAGTGCGGAAGAGATATTAGCCATTTCAGCTTTAGCTGTTTCAACACGTGCTTCACCTGCAGAGCCAATAATGTTTGGGGCTACCATTGCAACTAAGCCCGCAATAATGGCTATAACAACCATTAGTTCAATTAATGAGAAACCGCTTTGTTTGTTCATAGTTTGTTTATCCATTTTCATTTAATTATCCAATCATTTTATTCATGTTGACGATAGGAAGCATGATAGCAATAACAATTAATACCACTATCCCTCCCATAACCAAGAGCATGATGGGTTCAAACATGCCAACAAGCGTTGACACAGTGGCTTGAAGATCGTTTTCTTGGTTTTTTGCTGCTCGCTCTAGCATTGAATCCAGTTCGCCGCTGGTTTCTCCGCTTGCAATCATGTGAAGCATCATAGGTTTGAATATTTTGGTCTCATGAAGCGCTTGATGAAGGTTTCCACCCTCCATGACTTGCTGGGCTGCGACACTTAGTCGTTCTTTGATTATTAGGTTTTCAATTACTTGCGCGCTTATCTTCATAGCTTCAACTAATGGAACGCCACTAGAGTTTAATATGGCGAGTGTGCTGATGAAACGAGATGTGTTGAACCCCTTTATCATCTTTCCAAAAAAAGGTGTGTTAAGCATAAACAGATGAAACTTTTTCTTTATATGTTCTTTTTTAAGAAGCTGAAAGCATGTTGCTGTAATTAGTCCGATCACTAATAATAAAGCCCATCCTTTATTTTGTAAGAATTCACTCGCGTTAATCATAGCCTGAGTTAAAGGAGGTAGTACTTGTCCATTTTTAACAAATACATCAACAATATCTGGGACAACATAGGTTAGTAGACCCACTACAATAATAACGGCAACCAAGCATAATATTATTGGGTAAACGGCTGCCAATTTAATTTTTTGCTGATTTACTTGTGTCACTTCCATGTGGTCAGCTAGGCGATTTAAAACAGTGTCTAAGTGCCCAGCGTGCTCGCCGGCTGCTACAGTCGCCCTATAAATTGTTGGAAATGCATAGTCAAATGTATTTAGGGCGGCTGCTAGGCTATGCCCTTCTAACACTCTAGAGCGGATTTCTAGGATCATAGATTTGATGCGTTTTTTTTCAGTTTGCTCTGCGGTTGCCTTTAGCGTTTCATCAATTGGAAGTCCTGCTGAAATAAGGGTGGCAAGTTGTCGAGTAAGCATTGAGAGATCTGCTGTGTTTATGGCTCTTCTGGTTAAAAAAGACCCACCCTTTTCTCCTCCTTTTGTCTCTGAGACCTCGACGGTTACAGGCATCCATTGCTTATCTCTAAGCTGTTGGCGGACTTGCCTAGGGCTGTCAGCCTCAAGTACCCCTTTTTTTTGTTTGCCAGCAGAGTCGATGGCAGTATATTCAAAAGCTGCCATGTTTATCCCTTGGTTACTCTAAGTACTTCTTCAAGGGTTGATTCGCCTTTGATGACTCTGAGGAAACCATCTTGCTGAATGCCGTTACTCGACTGTCTGGCATAGTTTTCAAGTTCCATTTCACCTTTACCATCATGAATAATTGTCTTCATATGGTCATCAATTTCAATTATTTCATAAATACCTTGGCGACCCTTATAGCCGGTGCCACCGCATTCTGGGCATCCCTTTGCATGAAATAGAATAAGGTTGTCTTGATCAGGGCAATTCAGAAGTGATTTTTCACTTTTGTCTGCCTGGTATTCTGACTTGCAGTGGGGGCATAGCGTTCTAATTAGACGCTGAGCTACAACCCCTATTAAGCTAGAAGCTAGAAGGAAAGGCTCTACTCCCATGTCTTGTATACGCGTTATGGCACCTGCTGCTGTATTGGTATGCAGTGTTGATAAAACTAGGTGCCCGGTTAATGAGGCCTGCACCGCTATTTCTACGGTTTCTTTATCTCGGATTTCACCAATCATTACAACATCAGGATCCTGTCGTAGAATAGCCCTTAATCCGCGAGCAAATGTCATGTCTACTTTAGTGTTGACCTGTGTCTGTCCTATACCAGGAAGGCTGTATTCCACGGGATCTTCTACCGTCAGAATGTTGCGAGTGCTGTTATTAAGATCGCTTAAGGCTGCGTAAAGTGAGGTGGTCTTGCCTGAGCCTGTGGGCCCGGTTACTAGAATAATACCGTGAGGCTTAAAAATAATATTTTTAAGGCGTTTCAGGTTTTCGCCTTCCATTCCAAGCTGGGCTAGATTTAATCTGCCAGCTTTTTTGTCCAGTAGGCGCATTACAACACGCTCGCCATGAGTGGAAGGCATGGTTGATACTCGAACATCTACTTCTCTGCCGGCTACTTTTAAGGCAATCCTGCCATCTTGAGGGATTCTTTTTTCGGCAATATCTAGCTTCGACATAACTTTTATGCGGCTGACCAGTAATGGAGCCAATGCTCTGCGGGGCTCAAGAACCTCTTGGAGCACACCATCAACTCGAGAGCGAACGACTAGTCTTTTTTCAAATGTCTCTATGTGTATGTCAGATGCATTTCTTTTTACGGCATCCGTCAGAATGCCGTTTATTAATCGAATGATTGGCGCATCATCTTCTTGTTCGAGAAGGTCTTCTGTTTCTTGGATCATGTTGGCAAGACTGGCTAAATCCATATCTTCACCCAGCTCTTCCATTGCTTCGCGACTGTCAGCGGCCTGTTGATATATTCTAGCAAGGTGAGTGTCGAAATCAGAGTCTGACACGACTTCAAATTTTGTTTTAGGCCCTAGTGTGCGTAAACATTCTAATATAGAGCTTAATGGGGACTCTTCTTTGTGCCAAACCGTTGTTTCATTTTCAGTTTGCTCGGCTACAACAAAATAACGCTTAGCGAAACTGTATGGTAGTCGGTTATTTTCTTGCTCTACTGATGAATCCACGTCTAATAATCTACTTATGTCGGTGTGCTTATTTTTATACTGACCGCTAGTGTACCTAGTAGTTTCGTAAAATTAAATTTAATAGCAGTATTTATATGGCATTTTTATTAAGTAATTGTGACAGACATAAAAAAACCCAGCTATAAGCTGGGTTTTTTGACTAAAGCTAAACGATTAAAGTTTAGATTCTAGCTCTGGAACAGCATCAAATAAGTCAGCAACTAGACCGTAATCAGCTACAGAGAAGATTGGAGCTTCTTCGTCTTTGTTGATGGCAACAATAACTTTTGAGTCTTTCATGCCAGCTAAATGCTGGATCGCACCAGAAATACCGATAGCAACATATAGGTTAGGAGCAACAATTTTACCTGTTTGTCCAACTTGCATGTCGTTTGGTACAAAACCAGCATCTACTGCAGCGCGTGATGCGCCAACAGCTGCGCCAAGTTTATCTGCAACCTTGTACAGCATTTCAAAGTTATCGCCATTCTGCATGCCGCGACCACCAGAGATAACAATCTCGGCGCCAGCAAGTTCAGGACGATCAGACTTAGCTAGCTCTTCACCGGCAAAAGCAGAAATGCCTTTATCTGCAACGGCTGCAATAGATTCAACAGTAGCAGAGCCACCTTCAGCAGCTACAGGGTCAAAACCTGTAGTACGAACAGTGATTACTTTGATCGCATCGCTAGACTGTACAGTGGCAATTGCGTTGCCTGCATAGATTGGGCGAGCAAATGTGTCTGCAGAAACAACAGCTGTTATTTCAGAGATCATATTTACGTCAAGTAAGGCAGCTGTGCGAGGTAAGAAATCTTTACCTGTAGTAGTTGCAGCAGCTAGGATGTGGCTATAGCCCTTACCTAGTTCAGCAACAAGGTCACCAACCGTTTCACCTAGTTGATATTCGTACGCAGCGTCATCAGCTACAAGTACTTTCGCTACTCCAGCAATTTTCGATGCAGACTCAGCAGCAGCGCCACAGCCTTTGCCGGCTATAAGTACGTCAATATCACCACCGATAGCGGCAGCCGCAGCAATTGCGTTTAAAGTTGCTCCGTTTAAAGAAGCGTTATCGTGTTCAGCAACAACTAAAATACCCATTACAGCACCTTCGCTTCAGTTTTAAGTTTCTCGATTAGCTCGTCTACACTGCTAACCTTGATGCCAGCAGAACGTTCTGCAGGGGCTTCAACTTTAACAAGAGTTTGAGTAGATTTAATCTCAACACCAAGATCAGCAGGAACAACAACTTCAAGAGGTTTACGCTTAGCTTTCATGATGTTTGGAAGAGACGCATAGCGTGGCTCATTCAGGCGCAAGTCAGTGGTAACGATTGCAGGTAGAGAAAGCGCTACAGTACGTAGGCCGCCATCTATTTCGCGAGTAACGTTAACTTTTTCGCCGTCTACAGCAACTTCAGAGGCAAATGTACCTTGAGGGAAGCCTGTAAGGGCCCCTAGCATTTGTCCTGTTTGGTTGTTGTCGTTATCGATAGACTGTTTGCCTAGGATAACTAGCTGAGGCTCTTCTTTATCTACTACAGCTTTTAAAGCTTTAGCGACAGATAGAGACTCTAATTTCTCATCAGTTTCGATCAAGATACCGCGATCTGCGCCTAAAGCTAAGGCTGTGCGGATTTGCTCTTGAGCAACTTTAGGACCAATAGAAACGACAACTATTTCAGTTGCTACGCCCTTTTCTTTTAGGCGAACAGCTTCTTCAACTGCAATTTCACAAAATGGGTTCATAGCCATTTTGACGTTGGTTAAATCAACGTCTGTATTATCGGCTTTAACACGCGCTTTAACGTTGTAATCAATTACGCGCTTAACAGCAACAAGAACCTTCATAGATTCCCCGTCATGTTGAATGGATTAAGTAAGCAGGTTTGGCACTTAGAATATAAAAATGTAACCAATGCCTGCTAATTAGCGCGAACATATTGAACTTAAAAGATCCTAAGGTCAATATCGGCCAGTATTTAGAGGGGTCGATAGGTTTATTAATATTCTCAGATGGCCTGCTCGGTAAACATCTGTAAAGCAATTCTATTCAAACGGGCGTTTGAATGCTAGTCTGAATGTAGTTTATCTTGCAATACAGCGCCATTTCTTAGTGTAGACACTATTTAGTAGGCATTGTGATTTGGTTATATGCCGTTAAATCAGTATAATACGGCCACTTTTTTGGCATACATTGCCTATTTTGATACACAGCCTACCTTTATAAAAGGCTGGACACATATAAGTTTGAGGAGAGATATCAATGGAACGCGAAGCAATGGAATATGATGTCGTCATTATTGGCGGCGGTCCTTCAGGCCTTTCTACAGCAATTCGTTTAAAGCAAATTGCAGAAGAAAAAGGTCAAGAGCTAAGTGTGTGCTTGGTTGAGAAAGGCGCAGAAGTTGGCGGCCACATTCTTTCAGGTGCTGTTATCGAAGACAGAGCATTGGCTGAGTTATTTCCTAACTACAAGGAACTTGGTGCACCATTAAATACAGAAGTTAAAAAAGACGAAGTTTACTTTCTAACCAGTAAAGATAAGGGCTTTAAAACGCCAAATTGGATGATTCCAAAGCCAATGCATAACGACGGCAACTATATTGTTAGCCTAGGTAATGTATGTCGTTGGTTGGGTGAGCAGGCTGAAAACATTGGTGTTGAGATTTACCCTGGTTTTACAGCATCAGAATACATAGTAGAAGATGGTCAAGTTAAAGGGATCATCACTGGCGACATGGGTATTAGCGAAGCTGGTGAGCAAACTGAGAATTACATGCCTGGCATGGAACTTCGCGGTAAATACACTGTGTTTGCAGAGGGTTGTCGTGGCCACCTTGGTAAGCAGTTGATCAATGAATTCAAACTTGATGAAGGTAAAGACGCACAGCATTACGGCATTGGTATTAAAGAGCTATGGGATATTGATCCTGCTAAGCACCAAGAAGGCCTAGTAATGCACGGTGCAGGCTGGCCTTTGTCAGAATCTGGTTCTACAGGTGGGTTCTTTTTATATCACACTGAAAACAATCAGGTTGTTGTTGGCTTAATTACAGATCTTTCTTACTCAAACCCTCATGTTAGCCCTTTTGATGAGTTTCAGCGCCTAAAGCATAATGGTGTTCTTAAGCAATATCTTGAAGGTGGCAAGCGTGTATCTTACGGGGCTAGAGCGATCGCTAAAGGTGGCATTAACTGCCTGCCTAAAATGACGTTCCCTGGTGGTTTAATTGTTGGTTGTGATGCTGGTACCTTGGATTTTTCTAAAATCAAAGGCACACACACAGCAATGAAGAGCGGCATGATTGCTGCGGAAGAAATCATTAAGGCGATTGATGCGGGACGCGCAAATGACGAAATAACTGAATTCACAGCGGCATTCGAAGCTAGCTGGGTGTATAAAGACTTACATCACAGCCGTAACTTTGGACCTGCTATGCATAAGTTCGGAATGTATGGCGGTGGTGCGTTTAACTACATTCATCACAACATATTCCCTATTCCAGTTACATTGCATGATACAACTCCTGACTACGCAACCCTTAAGCCGGCTGCTGAAAGTAAGAAAATCAATTACCCTAAACCTGATGGCGTGATTAGTTTTGCTAAGCTAGATTCCGTATTTATTGGCAATGTTAACCATGCAGAAGATCAGCCTTGCCACCTTAAGCTTAAGGATGCGAGCATACCGCTAGAAAAGAACTTACCAATGTATGACGAGCCAGCACAGCGTTACTGCCCTGCCGGTGTTTATGAGATTGTTGAGAATGAAGCTGGTGACAAGCGTTTTCAGATTAACTCTCAAAATTGTGTCCACTGTAAAACATGTGACATTAAAGACCCCGCTCAGAATATCACCTGGGTAACACCAGAAGGTGCTGGCGGTCCAAACTATCCTAATATGTAATTAATACTGGTATTAAAAAAGGAGCCTAAGGGCTCCTTTTTTTGGTCTTGCTGTATGTTTTTTGTACCACGTGGAACATTGTAGCGATTAGCTGATATAAAAACGATTACCATTGCTTTCAATGAAGTATCGATCACCATGCTCTTTTGCTTGTTCTACTACCTGATAGTAAGTAGCCCGATTTAATCTTGCATATAAATTATTTCTAATTTGTAGCCTAGGGGCTTCGTGGTCATCATCCTTAATTAACTGTTCTTTATTACGCAGTGCGACCTCTTCACCCATATTGGTAATGAATGACAATTCTGCCTCCCCTGTATGGCATAAAACAATTGTAAATGGCTGATCTTCTACTTGAATCCGCCATTTTTCTACAGGGGTTACAAGGAAATAATCAGTACCTTCTTTTTTGATGATTGAGCTAAACAGTCTGGAGAGCTTTTCTCTCTCTATTAAATCCCCTTCGTGAATCCAGTCACCATTGGATTTAATAACTATATCCATGTCGCCTGACAGCTTGGGGTTCCAGCTATCTACTGGTGGAAGCTCGCCAATACTGTTGTCGAATTTGCCTAGCAATTCAAATAATCCGGCTTTAGGCGTGCTCATGCTTATAGGCCCCTCTGCCATTCTTGGCGTAATGGAATTGAACCTGGCTGATAAAGCGCCTGATCAATCTGCTTAAGCATTGCATCCTTATCCTTGCCTAGAGTGCCCTTTAATGGGAGATAATTACTTGCATGATCACTGCGGAAAACTGTATTGGTAAGCTCTAAATGACTGATGAAGTGTTTAAGCTCTAAGAATAGTCCTGTTTGATCCATAAGGGTCCAATCATTACTAAACCCCTCTTTTAATCGCTCTTCTCCTTGAGGAAAAGACACTACCAGGGTTGAAAGGAAGTCAGGCTGGCATTCATTCATCAAAAGCGCACTATTGAGGGCGTGTTGCTCTGATAGTTTTGGGCCACCCAAGCCATTTAGTATCATGACTGAAGACTTTATCCCAGATTCTTTAATCTTAATTAAAGCGTCCTTTTGACTTTGGTAGGTCTCACCTTTTGAGACGGCTTGAAGGACTGAATCATCACCCGATTCGCAGCCCACATAGAGCATATCAAGACCGAGCTTGTTCAGCGCTTTTAAGTCATCAACAGATTTCTTTTTTAGGTTTCTTGGAAGGCTATAGCTGGTCACGCGCTTAACACTAGGAAGATGCTCTCTTATTTGATTCAGGATATCGATCAGTCTTCTGGTCGGCAGAACCATGGCATCACCGTCTGCTAAAAATACTTTTTCATAAGGTATACCCTGTTTGGCGGCATCTTTAATGTCTTGAAGTATGTCTTCTTCTTTTTTGGCTTTAAATTTTTTCTGGTCTTGAGTATACATTTCACAGAAGGTGCACTTATTCCAAGAACAGCCGTTTGTCACCTGAAGTATGAGGGATCGGGCTTCACTTGGTGGTCTAAATACAGGTTCAATATAATTCAGCATAATATTCACTTTAATTTTCATGTATTTTCTCATGAGCAGGCACCTTTCAGCAAACCGCCTATACTAAATAGATGCAAGGACAGCCTACAAAATACAAAATGGTGAAATTATGAGCATTATTTATCCTGACCCGCCCCAGGTGCTTATCGATTTTAAGGACACTAAGGGCGATATCAATGCTATCGCCCAAATAGTATCCAATAATGAAATTCTTGCTAAAGAAGTCTTAAGTACAATTAATGCGCCATATTTTAGCCTTGTACGAGAAATAAAGAATGCGGAAGAAGCTGTGCGAATGCTGGGTATTCACCGAGTAATCAATCTTACAACCGGGCGATTACTGAGGACGACTTTGTTTTCTGGAAGCCATAAAATACTCAAGGACCTTTGGGCTACAAGCCTGCGCGTAGCAGTGATTGGCGTTCTTATCAGTAAAGAGCTAAAGCTCGCTGCTACTGATGAGGTATATACAACCTCCCTTTTCCATAACTCAGGTATGGCATTGCTAGTTAATGATAATGATGAGTACCTTAAGGTTATAAAGGCCGCGTATAACGCTGAAGATAGTGATGTGTCAGTGTTTGAGCAGGCCGAGTTAGAGATGTCTCATGCAGATCTAGGCGCTCAGCTTGCGATGAAATGGGGTTTGTCAGGGGATATTGCTAAAGCCATTAAATATCACCACTCCCCTGGTAAAGTGACTGAAATGATTGATTCTGGAACAGATGCTGGGGAGTTATTGCTCATTCTTAAGATATCAGAACACATAGCAAGGCTTCCTGGTTACCTTACTCAGTGCGCACTTGATCATGAGTGGGAAAAAATTAAGGAGCCCGTACTTGATCAGCTGACCCTGACCGAGGGTATGTACAAGCGTTTTGAGCTTGTCATTAAAAAGAAATTGGCTGAGATAAAAAGCTAATAAGGAACCACTATAAATGTTAGAATTGCCCTTCGGTATTACAGGGTGATTTATGAAGCATTACATCAATGGGCAACGTTATATTAGTTTGGCTGAGCCCGAGCTGGGCTTAGGCGAGGTGACTGATCTTGAAGGTCGCAAAGTCACTATAAACTACCCGCTTACAGAAGAAACTCGTAACTACTCTACTGACTCCACCTCTTTAATTCGCTGCAAATTCACTGCAGGTGACACCATTAAATCCATCAATGGTGAATCATTCCACGTGGCTACAATTAATGAGGAAGACGGATTATTTACCTATATCTCTGCAAATAATGATGAGCTTATTGAAACCCAAGTAGATTCTGACCAAGGCAAGGTTTCGGCTTTAGATAGACTTAAAGCAGGTCAGATCGGCAGTACCAAATGGTTCAATCTTTATCGGCAGTTAAGCGGAGCATACTCTGATTTCCAAGGGTCCCGCGCCTATGGTTTTGTAGGCCCTAAAATTAACATCATCCCACATCAACTTGATGTGGCGCAGCAAGTGTTAAATATGCCATTGCCACGGGCCCTGCTAGCCGATGAAGTAGGTCTAGGAAAGACCATTGAAGCAGGTCTTGTGATACATCAGCTTATCGCAAGTGGTAGGGCTCAGCGAATTCTAATTTGCACTCCAGCCTCCCTAGTAAACCAATGGCTCGTAGAGATGAAGCGTAAGTTTAATCTAGACTGCACATTGATAGATGATGAGTTTTGCGCCGAACAACAAGGCGAAAACCCTTTCAATCAAGTTCAAGTTGCACTTTGTAATTTCGACTGGCTTGCTCACAGTGAATACCTTGATCAGGCACAAAATACCGATTGGGACATGATGGTTATTGATGAGAGTCATCGCCTCCAGTGGGAGTCTGATGCTTACAAGACGGCTTTGAAGTTATCTAAAGTTAGCTCGGGTGTATTACTACTTACCGCAACACCAGAACAACTTGGTATAGAAAGTCATTTTGCACGCCTACATTTGCTTGACCCATTGCGTTTCCCTGAATTGGATCAGTTTTTAGTTGAGGAACAGCAATATGGAATCATCAGTAACTTGGTTGATATTATTGAGACAGATGGCCTAGCTGCTTGTTTGCCTGACCTAGAGCAGCTTGACGATGACAAGTTGCTAATGCTTGCCGAAGACACAATTTCAGAAAACAAAGATGAGACTGCCTTCATTGACTGGATGGCTGACCGCTACGGCACAGGTCGAATGGTTTACAGGAATACACGACGGTCAATACCCGGATTCCCAGTTAGGCACACAGAATTTTATCACCTAAAAGAAAACTCTAATATTGAATGGCTGGTAAGCTGGGTTCAGACCCAGGGTGAAAAGAAAATTCTAATAATTTGTAAAGAAGCTGATACGGCACATGAGATTTCCACGCAGCTACAGCAGTTAACAGGCATTCCAACTGGTGCGTTCCATGAGCACTACTCATTGATTGAAAGAGATCAAATTGCGGCTCAATTCTCTGAGGATGACGGTCTTCAAATTTTAGTTTGCAGTGAAATTGGCGGTGAAGGTCGCAATTTCCAGCATGCACAAAATTTAGTGTTATTTGACCTGCCTGCACACCCAGATCTTGTAGATCAGCGCATTGGTCGTCTCGATCGAATTGGTCAAGGCAGTGATATCTATATACATATTCCCGTGCAGTCAAAATCTTCAGAAGCCAGGTTGGCAGCACTATTTCATCATGGGTTTGATATGTTTTCACAGCCCAACCCTGCTGCATCCCCAATATTTGAAGCGTACGGACTTGAAATTGATGACATGCTTGAGTCAGGCGTGAATGCAGAGGCTGTTATTATGCAGTGCCAGCAAGCAAGTATGCAGCTGCTTGCTGAAATTGAAGATGGTCGCGACAAGCTTCTTGAGCAGCATTCATTTTCTAAGGAAAGAATAACCCCATTACTGGAAACCATTGATCAGTCTGATAAAGACAGTGTGGATTTAGAAAAATTACTTCTAAATATATTTGATAATAGCCATATTGAAACTGAGTCTACATCTAATGGAAACTATATAATCAGCCCTCAAGAAAATTGTCCGTTCTCTTTTATAAACAGTTTAAGGGATGACAAAGGCACGATAACTTTTAGTCGAGATCAGGCCTCAGTAAGAGAGGAGCTTGAGTTTATATCTTGGGATCATCCTTGGGTCAAAGGCATGCTTGATGACCTGGAAGCATCTGGCAATGCATTTACTTCGTGCACTATGTTTAGCAATCCTCAACTGAAAAATGGACAGGTACTTATTGAGTCCTTCTTCCAAGTAAGAGCTGAAGGCCCTGGGCGATTAGAATTAAATCGATACTTAGCTCCACAGACTAGGCATTACATAATAAGTGAAGAGCTTAAAAGTCTCGGAAAGGTTTTAGATTTAGAAGAGATGAGGCTTAACCAAGAGTTTATCAACAAGGATACAGCAGCCGAAATTACTCAAATGAAAATAGGGGAAATTTCCAATGCCATTTCACTTTCTGAAAAGCTTGCGGCGCACACAAGTCAAGATGAAATCCAGAAGGCAGTTTCAAGTTTGCTTGAGGCTAGCAAGCAAGAGCTTGCACGCTATAAGTCTCTAGAAATAACGCCAGGGAGTTATCAGGCTGAAATTGATGAGCTTACAAATAAAGCAAAAGAATCAATATCCCTTTTACAAAATGCAAGGCCAAAATTAATGGGGCTATGCATTTGGGTTAACTTTAATAAGTAATATCCCAATAAAAACGGAGAGAAATCTCCGTTTTTTTTTATATATTCCAGATTATGACGGCATTGTTAGTTTCTTTTCGGAAACGATTATTCCATTATTGTCTGCATATATGAAGTTACCAGGATTCATTTGTACGCCTGCAAATTTAACAGGTACATTCATTTCACCAAGCCCTTTCTTTTCTGTCTTTCTTGGGTTTGTTGCTAAAGCTTGTACACCAAGGTTTGTTTCCATGATGACATCGACATCACGAATACAGCCATAAATAACAAGCCCTTCCCAGCCATTCTTGGCTGCTTTCTCTGCTAGCATATCACCTAGCAAGGCATTCCTAAGCGAACCACCACCATCAACAACCATAACCTTTCCATTACCTGGCATGTCTACCTGTTCTTTAACTAGAGAGTTATCCTCATGACACTTTATAGTTACAATTTCCCCGCCAAAAGATTCCTTGCCACCAAAGTTATTAAACATCGGCTCGAGTACTTCTACTTCTGGGTATTCGTCACATAAATCAGGTGTAATATAATTAGTCATTGCCTTGTCCGCTTTTCGTTGTGTTAATCCAATTTATTATTTGAGGCCAAACCTCAGATTTCGCCTGCTCACTTATAATCATATTTACGTGACCATAATCAAGGGTATAGCCTTTATTCTTTGAAAGTTCGTGATACTGCGCGTTATCGTCAATTGAGGTGGCCAGTTTTTCGCAGTATTTTGCTGGGTCTCCGCTATCATTCTTAGCCCCAAATGCTAGAACAGGAACAGATGTACTCTTCAAATTCTGCCAAAACTTAATACCTGTTCTTCCTTTCCATCCATGGAAAAAGCCACTCCATCTTGTAAATTCCTTGGCTATACCTAGCGGCTCGTGTTCCGGCCCTTTGTTGGATTTGATTAGGGGTTTTTTAGCCAGTAGCAATAATCTTGTTGCTAGCCTGATACCGGGCAGCCTCATAAGTAATGGATACTTTGACGTTTGCGCGCCAAGTAGGACCACACCCTTGCAGTTTGCATTGGATATCTCCCCTAAAGCGATAGATGTAGCTATCGAAACCCCACCCATTGAATGGCCAATCCAAATTGGATTGACTTTAGTTTGCTCTTTCACAAATGAAGAGACTGCAGGTAAATCAAACTGAGCATACGCTTCTACAGAATTGTTTTTATAGTCAAGGTTCTCTTGGCTGTCGCCATGGCCTCGATGCTCAAGCATCCAAGGATCAAGCCCCGCCTCAAGTAGGGCTCTTGCAAGCCCCTTCCCTTTAGGTGAAAACCAAAAGCTTCGATTGGTGAAACTTCCATGGATTAGAATAATCGGTTGCCTATGCTGGTCTGCCACAGAGTTGTAATAACCAAGGCGGGTCACAGCAATCTGAACTGTTTTATCGGGGCTGTTATTTGGTTTAACCAAATAAGTATCCTCAATAAAGGTGTCAGCTATAATCTCAGCTCTAATGAGTGAGACTGGAAATAATTCACTACTACTTTTCATGTATCAACTTATCTATTGTGCTTTGTCTGCAAGGTAGAACCAAGTATCCAAGACTGAATCAGGGTTTAATGAGATTGTTTCTACCCCTTCATTTAAAATCCATTTAGCAAAGTCTGGGTGATCGCTAGGTCCCTGCCCGCAGATTCCAATGTATTTGTTTTGTTTTTTGCAGGCTGATATTGCCATGTGTAACAATTCCTTTATTGCATCATTACGCTCGTCGAATAAGTGAGCAATGATCCCAGAATCTCTATCAAGGCCAAGGGTAAGCTGAGTTAAGTCATTCGAACCAATAGAGAAGCCATCAAAATGCTCTAGGAATTGATCTGCAAGGATCGCATTGGCAGGCAGTTCACACATCATTATTAAACGTAGGCCATCCTCTCCTCTTTTTAAGCCATTCTCTCCTAGTAATTCTACGACCTGCTTGGCTTCCCCTACAGTTCGAACAAATGGCACCATGATTTCAATATTTTTGAACCCCATGTCGTTCCTGACTTTTTTGATTGCTCGACACTCAAGTTCGAAACAGTCCCTGAACGATTTACTTATATACCTTGCCGCCCCACGAAAACCCAGCATAGGGTTTTCTTCTGTCGGCTCATATAAGCGACCACCTATTAAGTTGGCGTACTCATTTGATTTGAAATCTGACAGCCTCACTATGACTTTTTTAGGGTGAAAAGCCGCGGCTAGCGTGCTGATTCCCTCTGCAAGTTTTTCAACGTAAAAGTCAACTGGCGAAGGGTATCCCGATATTCTGCGCCTTACGGTAGATTCTACTTCGGGTGGTAATTCATCAATATTCAAAATTGCTTTTGGGTGTATGCCTATCATTCGATTTATGATGAATTCTAGTCGTGCTAATCCGACACCTGCATTTGGTAATGCTTGAAAATCAAAGGCTCTATCAGGGTTTCCGATATTCATCATTATGCCTACGGGTATTTCAGGCATATTACTAATGGAGTTTGTTTTGTGTTCAAAATCCAATCCCCCATCATAGATAAAACCTGTATCGCCTTCGGCACAAGATACAGTGACAACCTGCCCTTCTTTGAGCACTTTTGTAGCATCGCCACACCCTACTACAGCAGGTATCCCAAGTTCTCGAGCAATAATGGCTGCGTGACAGGTGCGCCCCCCTCTATTGGTGACAATGGCGCTGGCCTTTTTCATGATAGGTTCCCAATCAGGATCTGTCATATCAGCAACAAGTACGTCACCCACTTCGATTTCATTAATACTTGATACTGTATTCAGGATCTTAACTGGACCTTTGCCTATTCTATGGCCGACGGAGCGCCCTTCACAAACTACTTGGCCAGTCTCATTAAGGATGTACCTCTCTAAAACACTTCTTTTAGTGTTAGATCTGACAGTCTCGGGTCTTGCTTGCACAACATAAAGCTCACCTGTGATGCCGTCTTTAGCCCACTCAATGTCCATAGGTTTTTTGTAATGATCTTCAATTCTCAATGCGATGCGTGACAGCGATTCAACATCTTGATCTGAGATACTAAATTTTAAGCGTTCTTTACGGTCAACCCGGGAAGTTACTACTGTATCTTTTGAGGAATCATCTGAAGAAAAAGTCATTTTAATGGCTTTAGCACCAAGGTTTCTTCTTAATATAGCGGGTTTTCCGCTCCTAAGGAGATCTTTGTGGATGTAAAACTCATCGGGATTAACGGACCCTTGGACGATGGTTTCGCCAAGTCCAAAGGTACTGGTTAGAAAAACGACCTTGTCAAAACCGGATTCAGTGTCAATTGTGAACATGACACCTGACTGAGCCAGGTCACTTCTGACCATTTCTTGAATGCCAATAGAGAGTAAAGCTTCTGAATGGCAAAACCCTTGATGTTCACGATAACTTATTGCTCTTTCGGTATACAAGGATGCGTACACTTCCTTGACTGCAATAATAATATTGTCGTTTCCTACAATATTTAACCGAGTTTCTTGTTGCCCGGCAAAAGAAGCATCAATTAGATCTTCTGTTGTAGCGGATGAACGAACCGCAAATGACTGTTGATTTGATGAGCTTTGTAATTTTTTTAGGTTGCTTTCAATTTCAGCCACCACTGCAGTGGGGACTTCGCCATTTAAAAATAACTGCTTTATATTTTGTGAGCCTGAACTTAGGCTTGAGCTATCGTCTACATTAATACCTTTTAACTCGTCTTGAATTAATTGCCCTATATTGTTTTCGGTAATAAATAATTTGAATGCTTCTACATTGACTGCAAAGCCATTCGGTACCTGAACGCCACTCTGAGAAAGATTGGATATCATTTCACCAAGGGAGGCATTCTTACCGCCGACCAAGTCTATATCAGCCATGCCTAGTTCATTAAACCAGCTTATATATTTATCCAAGGCGATCTCCAAATGACCAATTTACACATATGCGTTATATTACTCTAATTCTAGAGTGTAATCGAAAGGTTGTTAAATATTATGAAGCGCCAAGCATTTTTTATATCGGATGGGACAGGCATTACTGCTGAAACGCTTGGGCATAGTTTACTGGCTCAATTTGAAAGTATAGATTTTGAACAAATAACACTGCCGTACATAGATACTATTGAAAAAGCGACCGAGGTTACAGCGCGATTAGATGCAATTGAGCTTAAAACAGGTTTAAAGCCAATTGTTTTTGACACCATTGTGAATCAAGAAATCCGCAATATCATATCTAAAGCAAACGCATTTAAAGTTGATATTTTTGCTACTTTTTTATCTCCGCTTGAGCAAGAGTTGAAAATGGACTCGAGTTATTCTGTAGGAAAATCCCATGCGGGTGGTGATAATGCAGGCTATAAATCACGCATTGATGCTGTGAATTTTGCGCTTGATAATGATGACGGGTCAAAGATTAAGCATTACGCAAAAGCCGATATCATACTGGTGGGCGTTTCGCGTTCAGGTAAAACCCCTACATGCCTGTATCTTGCTCTTCAGTTTGGAATTAAAGCTGCAAACTACCCCCTGACAGAAGAAGACTTGCAGAATTTCTGCCTGCCTAGCGCGCTAAAGCCATATAAGAATAAGTTGTTTGGATTAACTATTGATCCGGAAAGGCTTGCAGCGATAAGAAATGAAAGGAAAGCGAATAGTCGATATGCGTCTATAGCGCAATGCTATTATGAGACTGAGGAGGTAGAGCACCTATATCAGCAGGAGCAAATAGCATTTTTAAGCACAACAGATTTATCAGTAGAGGAAATATCTACTAAGATCATGCTCAAGGCAGAGCTAGATAGAAGAACCTAGTTAGTAATTTGAATAATCCCTAGATCCATTAATGTAACCTCACCGTCATTGGTCTCAATGACGCCAGGTTTAGGGTTTGGTCTAATTAAAATGTACTTTGCTTGATCGCTAATGCCCAGTGTGCCGCTAAACCTACCGTATGTTGACCAGGTTTCATCAGAATACGAATTGAATGCCTCTGCACTTTTCTTTGATGATTGATAATCAACATTTAGGATATTTATAGTCGGTAGAGCTACCTTACTGCTTTCTACATAAGAGTTGATAAGCAAAGACTCTACTCCAGCTACATCAAGTTCGATCAGCAGGTAATCTGAGTTATTTCTTTTATTCGTGATATAAAAATTTTCTAGCTTTATTTCTTTGGAATAGATATCACTTAATAGAACTTCTTTACCTTCCCTGTATTCCTTGAGAGTTACTCCAAAGCTATTGTCATAGTTTATTTGAGTTTTTACATCTTTGTTACTAACTCCTAATTCAGCAATTACTTGGCGTCCATTTTCATCCCAGCTAAAGAGCCTATTACCTGCTAGTTTCTTATCTAAGTCTTCAGATTTCAGGTACTCAGATTTTATTATTTCAAAATCCTTTTCAACTGGCTTTGACATTGAAGCAGTCTGACTGGAGGGTTCAGGGTCAAGGATATTTGGCTCGGTCTTGACTGTGGGTTTTGGGCTTCTTTTTTGAGTGTGCAGCATCCCTCTCTCATCAACCCAGGTATAGAAATTTTCACTACCCTTTTGCTTTTCAATGCCTGTGCATGCCACTAGGCATACGAGAGGTAATATATATAAACGCACTAAAATTTAGTCCTGAATGTAATACCGGCAGCTGCAACTGTTAATTTTGTTTTTACATCAAGTCCAGGGTACGGGTTTGCTACAAGACAGGTCAAGCAGTCTGTATTTAAGGATTCACTTTCACCCGCCGGTATATCCTCTTCACTACTCATAAATGATAGTGAGACATCAACATCTGTATCAAGGTCCCAGCGATAACCAAACCCCATGCCATATAGCGGAGCAAAGCCAAGAGGTGCCATCACATTTCTTTTGTTGTCCGGTATGGATGTCTCTCTAGGCTCATAACCAATACGAGCCTTAAGGCGACTGCTCATTTGATATTCAATACCAAAACCAAAACTCCAAACACTTTTATAATTTAAGAATTGTTTTAAGGTGGTGGCTGTAACTTCAGTTGGTGCCAGAATTTTAGCCGCGTTTAAAAAATCAAGCTGCCTATCAAATTGAAAAAGGAAGGATTCCCACTCATCATAATCGGTCCAACCAGCATCGATATTGAACTGTATCTTATCAAATAGCCTTAACTTGATGCCTGTTTGAAAATGCTGAGGATAAGTGAATTCCGTTGAGACGTAGCCAGTTTCCTTACTTACACCGGTAGGTAATTGGAACATTGCACCAATTATTGCACCAAATACAGACCCCCTAAAACCGCTGAAGAAGCCAGAGAAATCACGAGAATAATCCATCTCAAATTCACCTGTCAGGGTGTCTTTGGCTTCACTTTGGTATGCTGCACCCCATGCAAACCAGTCATTTGGCTCCCAAAGAACACCTAAGTTATATGATGTAGAAAGCCTGTTCTCAAGGGCCATGCTTAATGTCCCTATATCCCTATATGGACCTACTCTACCACCACACAAGGATATAAAAGGCACCAAAGGATCATTGCCACCACCACCTTCTTCGCAACCGAAAGCATCTTGTATTAACTCAGTTGCTGCCATTAAAAGGTTTACACCTCGAGCATCTTGCTCAATAGCAAATCCTTGGTGAGAAAGTAAGAAGCCCGCTCCAACAGATAATTCATCATTAACTTTGTAGCCGAATGAAGGCGATAAATATGTAACTCGTTGCATGGCTAGCTGCTTGGCTTGATATCTACCAGGGTTATCAACACCTTCTTTTACAAAGCCAGCAACCATCGGTAAATACGTAGCAGTAGCAAATGTGAATTTTGAGCCTGGAGGATTGATCGATAATCCAATACTAGGGACTGCAGCTACAGGCAAGTGAAGAGGGAAAATTCCGACTGCAGGTATGAATAAGCCAGGTATAGCCTCACTTTCCTGTCCTATAACTGGGTCGTTTTCAAAGTTAAGTAGCTCGCCTTCGCCTTCATAATCTGTTGGTAAATTAAAAACAGCAGAGGATTTAAGTACTACATTTAATAGTGTCACGCCAATTTGACGACCCTCAAGCCTAGTTAAGCCTGCAGGGTTATAATGTATTGAAAGCATTCCGGGTGGATCTGCAGTGACAGCATTTCCCAAAGAAAGAGCTTTTGGATCAAGAAGCATGGACTGCCCAAGCTGGGCAGTTGCATTGCTACTAAAAATAATAAGCACTAGGCAATAAAAAAATCTCATAATGTTTGCTCTACTGCTTAGCTTTTAAGCCATTAATATCTATAGGCATAGATAATGAGAGCATGATGTCCGGTGCGTCATCAGTCATACCAAAACCCATGCCAATATTTGTTATGGTTTTAGGGGATACCCTAACACCTAGGCTCATATTAAAAACTCCGGACATAGATGCTGAGCTTTGGGCTTCACTATATGTGCCCCCTGAGTTTCTAAATACGTAAGTTGATTTATTGGTATAGCTAGCCTGCATTGAGATGCTTAAAGAGACGTCATATGATAATGAGTATGCAAAACCGCCAGAAGCTGAAAGCGACATTCCTGGTTTAACCTCTTCTAATATTGCGCCGGATCTTGGTTGGTTGACGCCGGTTTCAGGGATTGCATAAGTCACATTGCCTGAACCAAAAAGCATCACAGGGTCAACTACTTTTGACAATGAAATTCCGCCTGACATTGAGTAGTAGCCGCTACCTGTTGGAAGCTTCTTGCCTGCAATTGTTCTGAAAGGACTGTCTCCAGTTTTGGTTTTGAAGGAGCCGTTCAGTGTTTTACTCATTTCACCAGGAACGTAAGCATAAGGCTGATATCTTGCGCTTATAGATACATCACCTAGACCAGAGCCACTTATAGTATCTATCGAGTCGTACCTAATGGAGAGCGGTACCGATACACCAATTGTGAGGTTGTTTGCATATCCATAGTCGTAAGAAAAATTATTCGTAATTGAGTGTGAAGAGGATGGGTTTACGTCAAAAGACCTTACTTGGCCATTGGCGATATCGACATTCAATCTTTGATCTGCAGAATAGCTGTAGCTCATGCTGTACGATAAAGATGTCTGATCCTTTGCCATTAGAGAGTAGTTGTTTTCAGTGGCCTCAAAAACTTCTTCAAGACTTTTGTCTTGCGAAGCATCATCGTCTTTTTTGGACAAAGCATCCCTTGCATTAGAAACGTCTGATGAAAATGCTTGTGAAGCAAACATCATTAGAATTGCGAATAATAAACGGTGGCTCATTTAAAATTTCTCATTATTATTA
>ERZ1027208.185-NODE-185-length-30759-cov-9.655192_pt1 | contig 30759 bp, 29 predicted proteins | sample MGYA00520867_ERZ1027208 | MGnify/ENA primary metagenome ERZ1027208 (study PRJEB33311, sample SAMEA4378413) | marine metagenome | biome: Marine biome; feature: Fjord; material: Water | collected 2014-07-20T08:00:00Z/2014-07-... | depth 75 m ...
AGTCTGGGTTGGTCGTGGGCGGAAGCCGGGTGGTGCGTGTGGACGCGGTGGGTGTCCTGCTTTGGTTGTTGCTCGTCAATCGTCTTCCGCTGGGGGTGGTGCTGCGGGCATGTACAGTCTAGGGCGTGGATGGTGCTGACGACGGCGCGTGCAGGGCGTCCGCGGTAAGATGTATCTTGTATGTTGGCCATAAATGCTTGGTTTTCGGAAGATCCGATCTGCGTGGCGCGACCCCATATTTTCAACCGGCGACGATTCGGATAATCCATCAAGATCATCGAGATACGGTCATTGTCAGTAAGATTGCCTGCGCTCAAATATTGGCGGTTCCCGCGGAAATCTGCATAGGCAATAGTTTGGTCATCCAGCACCTTAAGGAAGCCCGTTGGGCCACCGCGGAACTGCACGTATGGCCATCCATTCTCCGATACCGTCGCTTGATAAAAGCCGTCTCTGCCTGAGATGAATTCTGCTTCGGCAGGCCCAATTCGGTCCGCGCGATCTGCCTCTGGGGCCATGAATTTCGAATACCCGTCGGCTGACCCGTTTTGGGTCTGTAGGGCGCGAACGGAAGGCGTAAAACTGATCTCTGTGAAGGCGCGAGTCATGGTGTTTCCTGTTCAACTGGGAGGGTAGTCATCGGTTGAACAAGAGCTAATCTGTTTCTTGAGTTGTTAGAATAATCGTAATAGTCAATTTATTATTCAGCTAAATGGAATAATATGATGGACAAGATTCGATCGATTCAGGTGTTTATCGCGGTGGCTGACTGTCATGGGTTTGCGTCAGCGGCGCGCCGTTTGAATATGTCACCGCCTGCGGTCACAAGATCCATATCAATGTTAGAGGATCATCTTGGGGCGCGTTTGTTCATCCGCACAACCCGCTCCGTCAGGCTGACCGACGTGGGCAAAAGATTTCTGGAGGACAGTCGACGGATATTGCTTGAACTGGATGAAGCGGAACAAGCGGCGGTTGGCTCGCATGTCGAACCAAGGGGGGAGTTGAATATTACGGCTTCGGCGTTGCTTGGCCGTATGTTCATAACGCCAATACTTGGTGAATTCCTCCATTCCTATCCCAAAGTGAATGCAAGGACATTGTACGTGGATCGGGTTGTGAATTTGATCGATGAAGGTCTGGACGTAGGCATAAGAATTGGTGACTTGCCGGATTCATCACTCACTGCGGTAAGTTGTGGCAGTGTTCGCCAAGTTGTTTTTGGTGCGCCCAAATATATCGAAAAACACGGGCAGCCACAACATCCGGAGGACCTGGTGAATCACGCGCTTATCCAGTCTCTTGCCGTAACGCCCTCTCGCGAATGGGCGTTTCAAATCGGTGGGTCCCGAACTTCAGTTCACATAAAGCCACGTGTTCAGATGAATACAAACGATGCTGCTATAGAAATGGCGCTGGGGGGATGGGGGCTCTCAAGAGTAATATCTTATCAAATTTCCCCCTTCATCGAAGAGGGACGATTGCAGACCGTGCTGGATACGTTCGAGCTTCCTCCGATGCCCATCCATGTCGTACATCAGGAAGGGCGCATGGTAAGTGGTAAAGTCAGAGCATTTGTGGATTTTATGGTCGAGCGCCTTAGGGCGGATGAACATATCAATTGAGAAGTCAGTGTGTGACTGCCGTTACTAGTGTTCGCAAAAGTGGCAATTGGGGTGTTCATCGGGAAGGGGAGACCAATCTTGGTCTGGCCCGAAATTAAGACCCAGTTAGGGACAAGTGACCGTGGCGGAGCCTGTTTTTAAGGCCAAAAAGCTCCGCCAATTGTGATTATTTTCAGGCATCTGCATCTGCATTTAGAATGGATTCAATGCGTTCCACGTCACCGGGATTGTTCAGTTCCCAAAATACGCGACCGCGGCCTTCAACTTCGACACACAGCACATCGGTGCCATTTTCAAGGAACCGCAACTGTTCCAAGCCCTCATGGCGTTCCAGGCGGCCTTCGGGCCAGCCAGCATAAAGGGCAAGGGCGGCAGGTCGATAGGCATAGAGACCAACGTGGTGGAACACTTCTCCTGCGGCGTCGGCTTCTTTTGCGGGGTCGATATAGGGCAGGACTTCTTTGCTGAAATAGAGCGCGCGGTTGGTTTGATCAAAGACCGCTGTTGTGCCACCAACTAGGCCAGCCGCGCGGTCAGCGCGGAAATGGGCGTAGGTTTGTGCGTCACATTTCACGACCGGTGTCGCGACAGGCGCATCTGGGCGTGCCTTCATGGCGGTGATCAGATCTTCAACAAACCATGCAGGGGTCAAGGGCGCATCACCTTGCAAGTTCACGACGAGATCCGCGTCAAACACACCCTTGGTCGCGGCTTCTGCACAGCGGGCAGTGCCGTTTTCGCAGCTCTCGGATGTCATGATTACATCTGCACCAAAAGCTTCGGCGGCTTCTTTGATCCGGATGTCATCTGTGGCGACATAGACGGCGTCTGCACCCTGAACGGCCATTGCCGCTTCCCAGCTGCGCCGGATTAGGGATTTTTCATTTCCGTCTCGGTCACGGAGGGTGACCAGAGGTTTGCCGGGGTAACGGGTAGAGGCATATCGCGCGGGGATTACGATGACTGTTTTCATTATGCTACTCCTGCACGTAGGCAATCGTGGATACGCAACAGGCCCACAGGGGCATTGGCCTCATCCACCACAACTAACACGGTTATCTTATTGTCGTTCATGACAGCCAAGGCTTCGGCGGCCATCATATCGGAAGGTATTGTTTTGGGTGTGCTAGTGGCAACTTCGCGCGCGCTATGACTGCTCAGGTGCTCGCTGTTGCGGCGCAGATCGCCATCCGAGATCACACCAACTAGTTTGTTATTCTCGACAACACAGGCAATGCCAAAGCCTTTTTCACTCATCTTGAGGAGCGTTTCCTGCATGCCAGCATCAGGGGGAACAATTGCCATGGCTTCGAGGCCGTGCATCAGTTGATGCACCAAGGCCAGTTGCGCACCCAACTTACCACCGGGGTGATAGGTGCGGAAATGTTCGGACAAAAATCCGCGCTGCTCCATCAGTGCCATGGCCAAGGCATCGCCCAAGGCAAGTGCCATGGTTGTTGATGTTGTCGGCGCAATGCCGCTGCCTGCTTCGGGCTCTTGAGGGAGGGTCAGGCACAGATCAGCTGCGCGCAACAAGGTGCTGTCTGATTTACTGCTCATCCCGATCATCGGAATTGAGAAACGACGGGTGTGGCGGATAAGATCGCCCAGCTCGGAAGTTTCGCCTGAATTGGATAGAAGGATGCACAGATCATCTTGGGTAATCATTCCAAGGTCGCCGTGGCTGGCCTCGGCAGGGTGTACAAAATACGCAGGCGTTCCGGTTGATGCGAGGGTTGATGCTATCTTGCGGGCGATATGGCCGGATTTACCGATACCCGACAAAATGATGCGCCCTTTGATCTGCAAAATACGCTCAACAGCGGGGGCAAAATCGTCAGGCAGATTCTGTGCCATGCGAACTAGGGCGCTGCCTTCATGCTCTAGCACTTGTGCGGCTGTGGCCAGTATCGTGTCGCGGGAGGCGGTTTGATCAGACATTCTTGCTCTTTCAGGCTACTCGGTACTTGATACCGATGTACGCATGACGTGCCCGTGCCGCAAGTCGGGGAAAGGGTTTTATCAAGGAGTATGCCTCTCAACGTCCCGCCAATGTGAACTAAGGGATGTGCTAAAATCTGCTTTGATGGTTGAGGCGATGCCCCTTGGAGGTGTAAGCGCGAAGGCAAGTACTCTGTTGTTGTTTAGGATGCACTTATGAAAACCGCACTTGTTACCGGAACATCCGGATTTATCGGCTATTTTGTAGCAGACGCGCTTTTGGCTGCTGGCTGGCAGGTCGTGGGGCTAGACAGCATGAGTGATTACTATGACGTTGGGCTAAAGCAGTCGCGTCTTGGTTTGCTAAATGCACACAGCAGTTTCACAAATGTACAGGGTAAGGTCGAGAAGCCGGGGCTTTTGACAGAGTTGTTTGAGCAATACAAACCCGAAGTTGTTATCCATCTCGCGGCCCAAGCTGGTGTGCGGTATTCGCTGGAAAATCCGATGTCGTATTTTGAGACAAATTTGGGTGGGACATTGCAGCTGCTGGAAGCCGCGCGCGCGCATCCGCCCAAACATATGCTGATGGCGTCCAGCTCATCGGCGTATGGGGCGAATACGCAGATGCCCTATCAAGAGAATATGAAGGCCGATCACCAGATGTCGCTGTATGCCGCGACAAAGAAATCATCCGAGAATATTGCTCACAGTTATTCGCATCTGTTTTCCTTGCCGATCACGATGTTCCGCTTTTTCACCGTTTACGGCCCGTGGGGCCGACCGGATATGGCACCGCATAAATTCACCTCGCGCATCCTAGAGGGGCGGCCAATTGACGTGTACAACCACGGCCAAATGCGTCGTGATTTCACCTATGTTACAGATTTGGTTGAGGCGATTATCTTGCTGATCGATGCAGTGCCTGATTACCTGACAGGGCAGGGGAAGCATGTGAACGATAGCTTGTCGCCTGTTGCACCGTTTCGTGTGGTGAATATCGGCAACTCTGAAACTGTGCCATTGCTCGACTTTATTAAGGCGATTGAAAGCGCGACAGGTGTGGACGCTGAAATGAACATGATGCCCATGCAACCGGGTGATGTGCCTGCCACTTGGGCGGATGCGAGCCTGCTGGAATCGCTGACGGGTTACGTGCCGCGCACAGCTGTGCGCGACGGCGTTACGCAATTCGTTGCGTGGTACCGCAACTATTACAAGATTTGATTGGATTTAGTCGTCAAACCCAACAAAAGACGCGACATCGTTCACGTCGCGGCGTTCAGAGACCACGGCATTCGCCGAGAATTCTTCGTCTGGCCAACCAAGCGCAACACAGGTCATGATGATTTCATCATCAGGGATTTGCGCGTGTTCGCGCACGACAGGCGATTGCATGATGCCCTGCCCGTTGATCACACAGCCCAATCCACGTGACCACGCGGCCAACGTCAGGCCATAAGTCACAGCACCCAGATCGAAATGTGCAATTGTGCCGCCCTCTAGGCTTTTGTCGAAAGTCACAACAATGGACACGGGGGCGTCAAACTGGCGAAAACCACGCATGACCCAATCTTGGCGCATCTCTTTGTCCTCGCGCGCAATGCCCATTGCGGCAAACAGCTGCTTGGCAATGCCAACCTGGCGGTCACGGTGAGGCCCTTCATAGGCACCATGATCGACGATTTCGCGCACGGGTGGCACGCCATTGAGCATGCGGGTTGAATTTCCTTCACGCACCCGCTCAAGCGGTTCTCCGGTGAGGACATGCAGATTCCACGGCTGGGTGTTCATAGACGAAGGCGCACGGTTCGCCAGTGCAATGACTTCTTCAATCAAGGCGCGTGGCACGGGTTTATCTAGAAAGCCGCGGATACTCCGGCGGCCTTGCATCGCTTCGTCTAGTTGCATGGGAAAGTCCTGTAGTTAGAAATTAAGGGTGAACACACGGCTCAGACCCAACCGAATACGCCACTGGTCTTCGGACCCGTTTTGCGTAATCGGGCTGTCTGCAGCGTCACCCAATAGTTTCTCATAACTGACCGCGCCTTCAAGTGCCCATTTATCATCGATGAAATATGTACCAGCAACTTCAAGGCCTGCACCGAGTGCTCCGCCCGAAGCGTCGTATGCCGCAAAGCTGGAGGAACTTCCTGTAGGGACACCAAAATACGTGCTGGCAAATTCGTCGTTACCAAAATTAACCCGCGGTCCGGCAGTGATTAGCCAGCGGTCATTGGGGCGGTAAATCAGGTCCGCACCAAGGGTCCCAGTGACACCGCTATGACCTGTGACGCCCTTGCGAACTTCACCAAAGGCCATCCAATTTGTCTGCTGATACGTTAGGCCAATGCCCAACTCAACTGCGGTGTCAATGTCTTCCAGACCTGCAAGCTCGGGGCTAACATCTACGGTACGGTCACCAATCACGCGGAAAGCGCCGCGCACCGACACGCCGTTATCAGGAACGCCGCGCACGCCATTGCCAATCGTCTTGCCACCCCATGAAAGTGACCCGAAGGTAAAGCCGAGATCAGCGCCAGCCTCGGTTTGGTCGGATCCAAGATACTCAGGTGCTGCGGAAACGCCACCGCGCAGGGCAAAATTGAACGAACGCTCCTGTGCGGAGGCTGGCAGAGCAGCAACCATTGCAAAAGCAGAGACATACATGATTGAGTGAATGCGCATTTGAATGCTCCAATATCCGTAAGCCCCGACAACCGAGGTCTGTTAGATTCTCAGCAATTTTAGTGGATCAATATGTCTAAGTATATGGGGAAACTATCAGATCACTCACCCGTTACTGGACAATTTACTGTGCTATTGACGCAAACGGAGCCTTCCGGCGAAATGATGCTCACTTTCTACGCGGGGGTTATTCCGTCACACCTAAACGGACCTGAAGACGCGATAGAATATTTGTTGGGACATTGATGTGGTCCAAATACCCCATGACTGATCCGTACTGCCCGTCAATATACGCCATCATGCCAGCCATCGCACTGGCAGGGCTCTCTAGAAGGGTTGCATAGGTTTCGACGTCACCGCCATTTGCGCGTGATCGCCCTAAAAATTCAGCGACAAGTTCAGGAATAAGGTCTTCGGTTAGGGTATAATCGGCAACGATGTCGGTGTGAGATACACCCGCCAATCCCAGTAGTAATGCCGCGATTACACCTGTGCGGTCCTTGCCTGCAGTGCAATTAAACAGCACCGCGCCCTCGCGAACAGTTGCGATGCGGCCCAAAATAGTTGCAATCGCCTCGCCACGGGTTTCAATGGCTGTAATATACAGGGCAAGCAGCGGATGTCCGTCGGGCACATCAATTTCGGCCAAAGCATCCGGTGACATGGCATCAAACAGCGGCAAGTTCACCCACTCAACTCCGCGTTGCCGAGCAAGGCGGCTGGGTGCATCGTGGACTTCACGTGCCGTGCGCAGATCAATAACCATCCGCAGCCCTTCAAAATGCAAACGCTCGGGCTCACCTTCATCCAGACGGTGCAGGCAATCGCCTCGCAGGAAACGCCGCATGGGAACGGGTGAGCCTTGCGCCGTGAGATAGCCGCCAAGGTCGCGTACGTTATATGCGCCACGCAGGATGATTTGTCGGGAGGGGAGAGGTGATGTCATCGCCCATAGCTAGTGCGGGTGCTGTATGGGTTCAAGGCACAGCGTTTTGGCCGTAACGTTTCAAGGCCTTGTGCGGCGCTAGACATCGCGCCTAGAGTTATGGCGATGAAGTTGCAATAGGTGCAAGATATGAAAAGGATAGCAGTTGTTACAGGTGCGGCAGGTGGCATGGGCCGTGCAATTGTTGCGCGGTTGATAGGAGATGGCATGACCGTTGTCGGGCTGGATGTGGATGTGGCAGGCCTTGATGATTTGGCGGCTGATCCCGCGTTTTCTGGTATTGTGACAGACCTGACCAGCAGCACAAAAATTGCAGAGGCATTCGGCCAAATCGCTAGTCAACATGGTGGCGTGGATGCGTTGGTGAATAATGCGGGCACATGTCTTATGTCGGAATTCCCCAACATCCCCGAAGATGAATTTGAACGCCAGATGGCGTTGAATTTTTCAGGTGCTTTTCACTGCTGCCAAACCGCGATCAAGTTGATGGAGGGACGAGATGGCGTTCGTAAGATCGTCAATATTTCGTCTAATGGGGCCTATAATTTTGATGCTTTTGATCCACCTCATTACCGCGCATCCAAAGCGGCGTTGGATACGCTGACTAAAGATCTTGCGCGGCGTTATGCCACCGAAAAAATCGCGGTGAATTCAATTGCGCCAGCGATGACTGAAACGCCACTTTTTAGTGTCGTGAGCGAGGAGGTTTTGGCAAACGCCATCGCTCAAATGCCACATGGCCGTGCGATGCAACCATCCGAGATTGCGGCATGGGTTGGTTTTTTGATCTCGCCTGCGGGGGATGTTTCTAGTGGTAATGTTATTATTTTGAACCAAGGGCGAGATGTGCGCTAGCTATCTGGTTACTCGAACCAAGCAGGTGCTTTGCGCAGGTCAGGCCATTGTTCTGGTGAGTGGCCAAAGATGACCGTTGCACTGCGTGCGGCGGCCATTTCCATCAGGCGTGCCCCGTGGTGGATCGCTTGTTCGACATCCCAAGACCCTGCAAATTTTTCGTCTATCTCGGCAGCGCGGCTGATCGCGTCGGATGTTAATAAGACAGGTCCTGTCTGCGGCAGTTCTATCATAAATGCCAATTGTCCGGGTGCATGACCGGGGCAAAGGAAGACTTCAAAACCTGAACCTAATTCAAAGTCGTCCTCAACCAGATGATATTCGGCCTCGGGCCATTTCATCGCTTGTTTGCCGGACCAATACAGTGGTCGAGGCAAGGCGCGCTCTGCCGCAGCGATTAAAATTGGCGCATTGGGAAAGCCGTCCATATGGCCGACATGATCGATATGGGTGTGGCTTTGGATCATCAGCGTAATGTCATTGGGTGAGAGCCCCAATTTGGCCAATTGTGCGTTTGGCATATTATCAGGCGTAACTGACAGAACCCTTCCAAAGCTGCCCAGCTCGTCTTCCTTGGTCGCAGCATCGGCATCGTTTGCGTATTTTTCAGGGAAGCCTGTATCAATAAGGACGGTTTCACCGGCATCCGTTTGGATCACAAAGCCGCAGATCCCAATGATGCGGCCGTTGGCATGGACCTGGAACAGGCCGTAGTCCAGCACTGCCAGACGAATGGGATTGCCCTTTAGTTGAAGTTGCTTTCTCATGCTCAAAGCAAACGAGGGTGGTAGATGAAAGTCAAGATACACACGTTGTTTCAGTATCTTCTTGAAACAACCCAAAGCACGCCAGAGGCAATTGTTGGGTTTTCTCTGTCTCAGTCTCCGCGCCTTGGCGATTTTTTGGATGACCTTGACCCCGACTTGGTGTTGGATTGGAACAATCGCGATTTTAGCGGACTACCCGAGTTGAAAGATCATGTGCTGCGTCAGGCAGGATTGGAAGGTGTCTGTACGCCCGCCGATGTGCTAATCACTGCTGGGGCGTCAGAGGCAAACTATCTCGCGATTATGCAGTTGCTCCAACCGGACGACGAGATCGTAATCGAAACCCCCGGCTGGCCGCAGGCCGAAGTGCTTGCCAAGGCGATAGGGGCGAATATCATCAAGGTCACGCGTCAGGAGGCCGATAACTGGCGTTTACCACTGGATCAGCTAGCGGATGCGATCACGCCACGCACGCGCATGATTTTTCTGACCAACCCGAACAATCCAACAGGCGACATGCTGGAGGCGGACGAGCTAAAGCAGATCGTTGATATGGCTGATCGCGTCGGCGCGTGGTTGGTGGTGGATGAGGTCTATGCGGGTCTAGAGTGGGACGGGCAGCGCGCGCCCTCGATTGCAGGGATGTATGCGCGTGGAATCACGACAGGGTCGGTGAGTAAAGCATTGGGATTGCAGGGGTTGCGTACTGGATGGATCATCTGCCCTGATGCGGGAATGATCCATGATGCTGTGATCTTACGTGAAAATTCCTCGGAGATCATGAATATCATGGGGGAGGTCATCGCCGAAATTGCTCTGCGGCCTGAACGCTATGGCAGCGCCATGACGCAGGCGCGAAAAGATGGACGCGCGAACCTTGCGTCTTTGAACGTGTGGATTGAGGAACAAGAAGGGCTAAGCTGGGTCAGCCCACGCGCGGGTCTGATCGGGCTTGGACGTTTGCCTGATGGTATCGACAGCGATCATTTTGCGCGTTTCCTGCTGGATGACCCTTATCGGACTTTCTTATTGCCGGGCAGTTCTTATGACCAACATAGCCATATCAGACTAGGTGTTGGAGGCGGTGCTACAGTCAATCTTGAAAAGGGGTTAATACGACTGGCCCAAGGGTTGCGCGATTACCCAAGATCATAATTCTACACTTTTGCGAGGTGCCTCATCCGCACTAATTGGCTGCGGATGAGGCTTGGATTTTGCCTCAGAGAGACGCAAAGCCTTTATCGAGCGATGAAAGAATCACATCGGCATCTTGTTTGGACAAGATCAAAGGTGGCGACAGAATGATGTTGGGGCCAGAAACACGTACCATTGTCCCAGAATCGTATGTGACTTCTTGAACCTTACCAGCAGTGCCGCCATCGATGGGCTTCTTGGTGGCGTGATCTGAAACCATTTCGATTGCTGTCATCATGCCATGACCGCCACGTACATCACCGATGATGTCGTATTTTTCCATCAACGCCTTGCACCCTTCAAACAGTTGATCTCCACGCGCTGCGGCGTTTTCAACGATGTTCAGGCGTTTGGTTTCTGCCAGGCAGGCAAGGGCCGCTTTAGCACCGACTGGGTGGCCAGAGTAAGTATATCCATGGGCAATTTTGGCTGCTGGATTGTCTTCAAATACTTCGGCCAATCGCTCACCCAGCATCACAGCTCCAAACGGGAAGAAACCGTTTGTGATTGCCTTTGCTGTTGCCATCATGTCGGGTTTGATGCCCCACAGGCGGGCACCAGACCATGCGCCAGTGCGGCCGTAAGCTGTGATGACCTCATCTGTGATCAACAAGATGCCGTTGCGGTTGCAAATTTCCTGAACCATGGGCGCAAAGGATTTGTGTGGGGGAATAACGCCGCCTGCCCCTAGGATTGGCTCCATTACCATGGCCGCAATTGTGTTGGCTCCCTGAAATTCGATCTCGTCCACCAGCGCGGCAACGCAAAGCTGTGCCAGTTTTTCGGGATCGGTTTCATTGAAGGGGTTGCGGTAGGTGTAGGGAGCGGGGATGTGGAAACACCCTGGCAAGAGCGGTTCGTATGCATTTCGGAAATTCGCATTCCCATTCACGCTGGCACCACCGATGTGGGTGCCATGATACCCCTTTTTCAGGCTCAGGAATTTTGTGCGCCCATGATCGCCGCGCAGTTTATGATACTGCCGCGCGAGCCGCAGGGATGTCTCGATCGAATCCGAGCCACCAGAGGTAAAAAACGACCGGCACATCCCGTCAGGGGCAAAAAATTCATTCAACTCGTAAGACAGTTCAATCACGGCATCATTGGATGTTCCGCGGAAGGTCGAATAATACGGGAGAGTATCTAGCTGATCCTTAATTGCATCTTTGACAGGCTGACAGGAATATCCAAGGTTCACATTCCACAGGCCACCCACAGCATCCACAACTGAATGGCCGTCAATATCTTCAATCCGAACGCCTGACGCACCTGTGATAATCTTAGGCGGGCTTTCCTTTGTGTCTGCTGGCGAAGTCATAGGGTGCCACATGAAGCGCCCGTTGTTCTCTTTCAAAAAGTTCGAATCTTTCATTTTGAAAACTCCATTAATTGGGGGTTTGTATTTGAGAGGGAGCTGGCCCATTTAGCTTCTAGGCTGTCAGGAATAGTACCGCCCCAATTGCGTGTGATTTCTCGGCTGGCGATGATTAGGTTTCGCTGAATTACTTCTTGAAGGTCGGGCGTGAACCGTGTCGCGACGCTTGCAACCGATACCGAGCCGGCCAGCAGCCCCGTGTGGTCAAAAATGGGCGCAGCGAGACCTTGAACCTCGATTTCAAGCGCGCCGCCCGACCACGCAAAGCCTGATTGGCGGATCGTATCAACTGTTTCCTTCAAGAGTTCCGGTGTTTGAACGGTGGTGGCAGTGAATGCCTCCAAGTTATTGATGGCATATTCAATCAGATCAGGTGGACCAAATGCCAATGCACATAGTCCGGAGGCGGTCGCGTGTAGGGGGAAGGTATTGATGTCTATGATCGCACGTGTGCTGTGTTTCGGCGACTCACATGAGGTCAGCGCATAGATAGTTGAGCCAGATAGAACCGAAACATGGCTGGTTTCGCCTGTTGCCTCTGCAAGCACCATCAAAGCATGCTCTGCGCCTGCTTTACGTGGAACTGTGACTTCACGTGTTTGGGCCAGCTGTAAAACTGCAGGACCAAGACGATACAGCTTGGTTGTCGGATTTTGCTCAACAAATCCAGCATCTTCAAGCGCTTGAAGGTGGCGGTACGTCGTCGCCTTGTCACGGCCCGCCAGCTTGCACATCTGTGAAAGCCCGATCTCGGGCCGCGTGATGGAAAAATAGGCAAGCAAGCCAAGTGTTTTTGCAGCAGAGGACATTTGGACCTTCTCTTCGTTCTGATTTCAAAAAAAGTTTGACAGATTATTTTTAACAAGGCAATCTATTTTATGAAATAAGGGTTCAATATATGAACCGATAACAGGGAGAACGTAATGTCTAAATTTGTGAAATCGCTTACGGCCATGGCGCTTGCCGTTGCTGCAGTCGCTGGCTCCGCTCAGGCGGAATATCCTGAGAAACCTGTGCAGTTTGTTGTGCCGTGGCCTCCCGGTGATTTGGAAGATGTGCTGACGCGCATGATCGCCGAAGATTTTCAGAAGGCTTATGGCGTTCCAACGGCTGTGGTGAACAAGCCCGGTGGCGGTGGCGGTCCATTCCCCGGTGCAATCGAAGTCGCGAATGCGCCTGCTGATGGCTATACGATCGGGTCATTCATTATCGCAGTGCCGGTTGTTGGCCCTCAGATCGGTATTCCGGAACTGAATCCTGATCCGTTTGAGCCTTTGGGAAATTTTTTGACATATCCGTTTGTCATCGCGGCAGGCAAGGATGCGCCATATGATGACATGCAAGGCCTGGCTGGGCACGCTAAGGGCAATGATGTTGTATTAGGTCACTTTGGGGCACCTCTGGTGCCGACACAGGTGACATTCGGTATCGCAAAAGAAATGGGGTTTTCGTTTGCATCTGATGCTGCGTTTGACGCGCTTGACTGCAATACATTGGCATCTGGTGACGTTGATGTGATGAACACAACATTGCAGTTGATCTTGCCATGCCTTGACGATGTTAAGGTCCTTGCGTCCATCGGTTCTGAACGTATTCCGCTGACGCCAGACGCCCCAACTGTTGCTGAGTTGGCTCCAAATCTTGATGTCGCTCTGTGGAATGGTTTGTTTGTTCACAAGGACACTCCAGCAGACGTGCGTGAAAAAATCATCGCGGTAGCTTCAAAAACGATGATGTCCGAGCGTGCGCAAAAGATTGCGTCCGAAACAGGCGCCACCGTTTACTGGCAGTCTGCGGACGAAGTGACAGCACAGATCCAGAAAGACATCGAAACCCTAGCGGGTATCGAAACGCTTTTGGCCGAATAAGCTCAAGCTGAAGGCTTTGAGCGCGCGACATCTGTCGCGCGCTCTTTGCGATCAATAGGTGGGGTCTACAATGTCACGAGTCAAAACGCTTCAATCTCTTTTCAAACGGTATCGTCGTCCGGGTGATATCGTCTTTGCATGGGTGCTTCTGATTGTAGCCGTGTTTCTGCTCTCTCAATTGTTTGAGCAAACCGCGTATAAATCCGGAGGCAAGCTGTTTTCTCAACCACGCTTTTGGCCCGCTGTCTCTCTTTCGCTAATGGCGTTGTTTGCAGCGTTCCACCTTCTCGGGTCTGCCTTGTCTGAACGGATTGAAGGTCGATGGGCCGAGGTGTGGCTTTGGGTTTCGACGCTTGAATATGCGGTATGGTTTATCGTTTATGCGGCCATCGTGCCCTATGCTGGCTATTTGCTTTCGACGGTCGTTTTCTCCGTTTTGCTTGCGCTACGTTCCGGATACCGAAGCCGCATGGCCCTAAGTGCCGCAGCACTCAGTGCTTTGGGAATTGTTTTGATTTTCAAAACATTGCTGCAGGTCAAGCTGCCGGCAGGTCAGGTTTATGAATATCTACCTGATGGAATCCGCCAAATCATGCTCACATATTTTTGATCGGATCATTTGATGGAAAATCTTATTGCTGGTGCCGAGATGTTGGCACGATGGGATGTGGTTCTTGCGTTGTTCGTAGGATCCATTGGCGGCGTCATTATTGGAGCCATTCCCGGTGTCGGCCCCGCAGTTGCGATTGCGATCTTGCTGCCCGCGACATTCTCATTTGATCCTATTGTTGGTTTGACAATGCTGTTGGGTATCTATGGATCATCAATGTATGGCGGTGCCATACCCGCGATCCTGATCAATACACCGGGAACGGCGGTGAACGCACTCACCTCTTATGACGGGTATCCGATGACCCAACGGGGCGAAGCGCACCGTGCCGTTTCACTGGCCTATAGCGCGTCCTTTTGGGGCGGCATTTTTGGTATCTTGTGCCTGATTTTACTATCTCCGGTTCTTGCGCTCGTTGCGCCCATGTTTGGCAGCCGAGAGATTTTCCTAGCTGCATTGCTGGGGATCATATTGGTCATTCTTGCGCATCGAGGTCAGATTTTTGCGGCGGGGCTGCTGGCGATGTTTGGCATCTTCCTGCAAACGGTTGGACTGGACGCAGTGACCTATACGCAGCGTTATACATTCGGCTACAGTTTCCTAAGTTCGGGCATAAACCTGATCGTTGTGGTTCTGGGCCTGTTTGCGCTTAGCCAAGCATTCTTTCTGCTGACTGCGCCGGACTCCAGTCCAGATGCCAAACCTGTATCGGGCAAGATGAATGCGGGAATAAAGGAGTTGATGAAGCATAAACGTGTGGCGACAGTGGCCGCCAGCCTTGGTGTGATCCTTGGCATGATCCCCGGTACGGGTGAGTTTACTGCACAATTCATGAGCTACACTTACGCACAGAAGTCCTCCAAAGCACCTGAGGAATTTGGAAAAGGATCGCCAGAAGGTTTGATAGCATCAGAGGCGGCCAATAACGCTGTGCCTGCCGCTGCGATGATCCCCTTGTTGGCTCTTGGTATTCCGGGTGAAGCATTAACGGCGATGATGCTGTCTGTGTTCTACGTGCACAACGTGATCCCGGGGCCGCAATTATTCCAGAATAATATTGATCTGGTCTATGGTCTGTATTTTGCCCTGATCCTGCTTAATGTCATCGTGTTTGTGTTTTTGCTGTTTTCGACGAACCTGATGACAAAGATCATTCGGATTCCCACCCGTTTTTTGGGTGTGATGATTTTGATCCTGTCTTTTGTTGGAGTGTATTCGCTGCGCAACTCACTAACCGATTGTATGATCTCTGCTGGCTTCGGAGTGCTTGGTTTGATCCTGAAACGGCTTAACCTGCCCATCGTCCCGATTATTCTGGGCATGGTTTTGGGTGGTATCATGGAAGTTAAGCTACGTGCTGCGATGCCGCGTCTAAAAACGCCATTCGACATGATTGATCGGCCCATCGCCTTTATTCTGTTCGCGATGATCTGCCTGATCCTGTTGTTGCATTTGCGTACTTTGATCAAAGAATGGCGCGCGCATCAGCCTGAAGAAGATCACGATATTCACGACACACAAACACGGTAGGATCCAATGGACCAAACCCAAATTGATACGCTGCGTGCACAAGATGTAGCGCCCTTTACCCATCTGATTGACGGCAACCAAGTAGCTGCATCGAGCGGTGAAACCATGGATATCCTGTCACCAATTGATGGGCAAGTTTTGACGCAGGTTGCCAAAGGCACAGCGGCAGACATGAATGCTGCTGTCGCCGCTGCACGCGCTGCATTTGAAGATGGCCGTTGGTCAGGCCAAGGGCCCTCAGCGCGCAAAAAGGTTTTGCTGAAATGGGCAGACCTGATTGATGCGCATGCGCTTGAACTGGCTGTTTTGGGCGTGCGTGACAACGGAACCGAAATTGGTATGGCCATTAAGGCCGAGCCGGGATCAGCTTCAGGCACTATTCGTTACTACGCCGAAGCCTTGGATAAAGTGTACGGCGAAGTAGCACCAACCAACCCTGACATTCTAGGCATGATCCACAAAGAACCCGTTGGTGTTGTTGGGGCGATCATTCCGTGGAATTTCCCGATGATGATTGGCGCTTGGAAGCTAGGCCCTGCGCTGGCGATGGGAAATTCGGTTGTAATGAAGCCGTCCGAGACAGCTTCCCTGTCTTTGCTGCGCATGGCTGAGTTGGCGCATGAAGCAGGTCTGCCTGACGGTGTGCTGAATGTCGTAACGGGTGAAGGCGCTGTTGTGGGCAAGGCATTGGCCTTGTCGATGGATGTGGATGTTTTGGTGTTCACTGGGTCTGGTGGTACGGGTCGCCGCCTGATGGAATATTCGGCGCGTTCAAACATGAAGCGGGTCTATCTGGAGCTTGGCGGCAAATCCCCCAATATCATCTTTGCGGATGCGCCTAATCTGGATGAGGCGGCAAAGGTTGCTGCCATGGGCATCTTCCGCAACTCGGGTCAGGTCTGTGTGGCTGGTTCGCGTCTGCTGGTTGAGACATCGATCCATGACGAATTTGTCACCGCTGTTGTTAAGGCTGCTGAAGGACTTCGTGTTGGGGACCCGCTGAGCCTTGAAACTCAGGTGGGTGCGATCAACTCGGAAACTCAACTGCTTCAGAACCTTGCTTTTGTAGAGACAGCGCAATCAGAGAGCGGCAATATTGTGACAGGTGGCCAGCGCATTCTGGAAAACACCGGCGGATATTACATGGCACCAACCGTTGTTACCGATGTTACCCGGGATGCGACGATCGCCCAAAAGGAAGTATTTGGGCCCGTATTGGCAGTAACTGCGTTTGATACGGACGCCGAAGCGATTAGCCTCGCCAATTCAACCATATACGGTTTGGCAGGCGCGGTCTGGACCTCAAATCTGTCTAGGGCACACGCGATGGTGCGGGCGGTTAAGACAGGCGTCATGCACGTAAATACATATGGTGGCGCAGATGGCACAGTGCCTTTGGGCGGTGTTGGCCAGTCAGGCAATGGCCATGACAAATCACTCCATGCGCTCGACAAATATGTGAACCTCAAGACCGCTTGGATCAAACTTTAAGATACTCAGATAAGGACACACCCCATGTCAGATAAAACCATTCTTGTGATCGGCACCTATGACACCAAGGACGACGAATTGGCGTTCCTTGCCGATGTGATCCGCGATCAGGGTGGCAATGTTGTGACAATGGATGTGTCTGTTTTGGGGGACCCGTCCAGCCCGACGGATTATTCCAAACATGATGTGGCCCAAGAGGGTGGCAGCAGTATCCAAGCTGCCATTGCCTCAGGTGATGAAAACAAAGCGATGCAGATTATGGCGGCGGGTGCTGGTCTACTCACCGCGCGCCTATACGCGTCAGGAAAATTTGACGGCATGGTTGTGTTGGGCGGCACGATGGGCACTGATCTGGCGTTGGACGTTTGTCTGGCGCTTCCATTGGGAGTGCCAAAGTACATTATCTCTACGGTTTCTTTCTCACCGCTCATACCCGCGGAACGGCTTGCTGCAGATACGCAGATGATCCTTTGGGCTGGTGGTCTGTATGGATTGAATTCGGTTTGCAAAGCATCCCTTAGTCAGGCGGCTGGAGCTGTTTTGGGCGCGGCGCGGGCCGTTGTTGCACCTGATCGGAAAAAGCCGCTGATTGGCATGACCTCACTTGGTAAATCGGCCCTGAAATTCATGGTGACGCTCAAACCCGCCTTGGAAGAACGCGGTTTTGAAGTGGCAGTGTTTCATGCAACTGGCATGGGCGGGCGGGCATTTGAAAGCCTGGCTGCCCAAGGGGCGTTTGCCTGTGTGTTTGATTTTTGCACCCAAGAACTGGGCAATCACATTCACGGGTCTAACATATCCGCTGGGGCAGGGCGTCTGACCCATGCGGGCCTGAACGGAACACCGCAATTGGTGGCACCGGGATGTTATGATCTGGTTGATATTGTGGGTTGGCAACCTGTGCCTGAAAAGTGGGCGGATCACCCAAAGCACGCGCACAATCGCTTGCTCACCTCTATTGTTATGGACCACGAAGAGCGCAAAGAAATTGCACAGGCACATAGTGCGCAATTGGCGACGGCTACTGGGCCTGTCGCGCTGTTATTACCAAAGGACGGTTTAGGTGAATGGGATCGGATAGGCGCTGATTTGCACGATGCTGAAGGTCTTACCGTGTTTTTGGCAGAGTTGGTAAATACATTGCCCGGTAATGTAACGGCCCATGACGTTGCCGGTCACATCAATGATGAGATTTTTGCGGCAACTGCTTTGAAGATATTTGATGGGTGGTGTGCTGAAGGGCTTGTTTCAGCTTAATAGCCTCCCAGAAATATCTCATGCAATACTTTCTTGCCATAGTTGTTTAACTTGACACGATGAGGGTACGTTAGTTAACGTATCAATCATTAACCTGTTAATGATCTAGATGATTCCAAAAAAAACCATCTGAACAGGGTTTGACAACTAAAGGAGTTGGCATGGGCGCACTTGAGGACAACATCACGAAATTGGATGGATATCTTGACCGGTTTCGTGAGCGCGGTATCCAAAACCGGATTGATGGTAAGGATTGTGTGGGGGCAGGTGGCGTGTTTATCAACCACTCCCCCGTAGACAAAAGCAAGATTTGCGATGTTGCGCACGGGACAGCCGGAGACATTGATATGGCGGCATGTGCCGCTGCGGATGCCTTTGCAGGCTGGCGTGATATGCCCGCCAGTGCGCGGCGTAAAATCCTGCTCAACATTGCTGACGGGATCGAAGCGCGCGCCGAAGAGATCGCCTTGTGTGAGTGTTGGGACACCGGCCAAACCATGCGGTTCATGTCAAAAGCAGCTCTGCGGGGTGCCGAGAATTTCCGGTATTTCGCCGATCAAGTGATCAAGGCACGCGATGGGCAACATCTGCAATCGCCTACGTTGATGAATGTCACAACGCGTGTGCCAATTGGCCCTGTTGGGGTGATTACGCCGTGGAATACACCCTTTATGTTGTCCACGTGGAAAATAGCGCCTGCTTTGGCTGCGGGCTGTACTGTGGTCCACAAGCCTGCCGAAGCGTCACCATTGACGGCGCGTTTGTTGGTCGAAATCGCCGAAGAAGCAGGCCTGCCACCCGGAGTGTTGAACACCGTCAATGGATTTGGCGAGGGTGCAGGCAAGGCCCTGTGCGAACATCCGGCAATCCGAGCCATTGCATTTGTAGGTGAAAGCCGTACAGGCAGCATGATCACCAAACAAGGTGCGGATACTCTCAAGCGCAATCACCTTGAGTTGGGCGGCAAAAACCCTGTGATCGTGTTTGAAGATGCTGATCTTGAACGCGCGCTAGATGCTGTGATTTTCATGATCTATTCAATCAACGGTGAACGTTGCACGTCTTCCTCTCGCCTATTGATTCAAGAGACAATTCGCGAGGAATTTGAGGCCAAGTTGGTTGAACGTGTGAACAACATCAAAGTTGGCCACCCGCTTGACCCGTCCACCGAAATTGGACCGCTCGTGACAGAGGAGCACTATAACAAAGTTACGCGCTATTTTGATATCGCCCGCGAAGACGGCGCTACAATCGCTGCTGGTGGCGAAAAAATCAGCGACGAAGGATACTTCATCCGGCCGACTTTGTTTACCAACGCAACTAACGACATGCGCATCGCCCAAGAAGAGATTTTCGGACCTGTCCTCACGTCGATCCCCTTCTCTACCGAGGAAGAGGCGCTAAGCATGGCGAACGACACGCCTTATGGCCTCACAGGATATCTTTGGACCAATGATCTGACCCGCGCTGTGCGCTTTACCGATAAGCTAGAAGCAGGAATGATCTGGGTGAATTCGGAAAATGTGCGCCATCTACCCACTCCGTTTGGCGGCGTCAAAGCCAGCGGTATTGGTCGCGATGGCGGCGACTGGTCGTTTGAGTTTTACATGGAGCAAAAGCACATCGGTTTTGCGACTGGACAGCATAAAATTACAAAATTGGGAGCCCTCTGATGCCCGTACCTGCGCCAAATCTTTACCCCGATTTCAACACCATTCGTCTCTCGCATGCGTGTCTGAACGTCAAAGACCTTGCAGCATCCAAAAAATTCTACACCGAGATACTGGGCCTTCAGGTCACTGATGAAAGCGACACGCATATCTATCTGCGCGCCATGGAAGAACGTGGCCATCACTGCATCATCCTGCAAAAATCAAATCAGCCGGGAACTGTTGAGGTCATGGGATTTAAGACCTTTGATGAAGGTGATCTGGATAAGGCCGCAGCATATTTTGACGCCAAGGGCCGCCCGACATCTTGGGTCGATCGGCCCTACCAAGGTCGCACATTACTGACCTCGGATAATATCGGCATCCCGCTGGAGTTTTACCACAAGATGGACCGCGTCGCCCCGATTCACCAACAATACGCGCTGTATCGTGGGGTAAAGCCACTGCGTATCGATCACTTTAACTGCTTCTCACCGGACGTTGATGCGTCGGTTGCATTCTATAGCGATTTTGGGTTTCGCGTTACGGAATACACCGAAGATGAGGACAGCAAAAAGCTGTGGGCAGCTTGGATGCACCGCAAGGGCGGCGTTCATGATATGGCGTTCACGAACGGCACTGGCCCACGTATGCACCATGTGGCGTTCTGGGTACCAACACCGCTGAACATCATTGATCTGCTCGATTTGATGGCGACAACAGGATACGTTGATAACATCGAACGTGGACCGGGCCGTCACGGCATTTCCAATGCCTTCTTCCTCTATGTCCTTGACCCTGATGGCCACCGGATTGAAATCTACTGTTCTGATTATCAGACGGTTGATCCAGACCTAGAACCGATCAAATGGGATTTGCAAGATCCGCAGCGTCAAACGCTTTGGGGTGCGGCAGCGCCACGGAGCTGGTTTGAACATGGTTCAAAATTTGTAGGTGTTGAAACACGCGATAGCGAGATTGCTGCCAGCCCAATCATTGCGCCGTGACAAAACTGGGTTTGCTGCTGTCCTATGGGCCTGTAGATTTCGAAAAAACATATCAGCGTACAATCATTTGGAGGTCTACTGATGGAGTGGAACGAATTTGCCCATTGGGGTAAGCACATTGCCGAATGGGGCGCAGACTATCATAAAAACATGCGTGACCTGCCCGTACGTTCCCAGACGGCACCGGGTGATATTGCAATGCAGTTGCCACCGACGCCGCCTGACAGTGCGGAAAAGATGGAAACTATTATGGCCGATTTCGAGGCCATCGTTATGCCGGGCATAACACATTGGCAGCATCCGAGATTCTTTGCGTATTTTCCAGCGAACGCGGCACCGCCCTCAATGTTGGCCGAGATGTTGGTCACGACAATGGCAGCACAGTGCATGCTATGGCAAACGTCCCCAGCTGCTACAGAGGTTGAGGGGGTGATGATTGACTGGTTGCGGCAGGCGTTAGGGCTTGCTGATGGATTTACAGGCGTAATTCAAGATAGTGCCTCATCGGCGACGCTATCTGCGGTTCTAACAATGCGGGAACGCGCGACCGGTTATACTGGCAACCGTGACGGGATTTCGGCCAAAGGGCATTTGCGCGTTTACTGCTCAGATCAAGTGCATTCATCAATTGACAGGGCGTGCTGGGTGTCGGGCATTGGGCAAGCGAACCTGATCAAAATTCCAACACAGGGCCCAAGGCATGCAATGGATGTTCAGGCGCTTAAGTCCGCGATAGCGGCAGACCGCGCTGCGGGACACACCCCTGCGGGGATTATAGCGGTTACAGGCGGCACAGGTGTTGGTGCCTGCGATAGGTTGGGACCGATACTGGAAGTAGCCAAGGCTGAGGATTTGTACACGCACCTTGATGCAGCATGGGCAGGTTCCGCAATGATTTGCCCTGAATTCCAGCAGGATTTTTGGGCCGATGTAGATGGTTTTGACAGCATCGTTTTTAACCCGCACAAGTGGTTAGGGGCGCAATTTGACTGCTCGGTACAATTTCTTAGGGACGCCACGCCGCAGCTCAACACGTTGAAGATTGAACCAGAGTACCTCAAGACGTCAGGTGAAAGTGTCATAAACTATTCCGAGTGGACGATCCCCTTGGGCCGCAGGTTTCGCGCGCTCAAGATTTGGTTCTTGCTTCGGTCCTATGGTCTGGAAGGGCTGCGCACACGCATTCGAAATCATGTTAAATGGGCCCATGAACTGTGTGAACTGTTGCGCGGGCTTGATGGATTTGAAATTGTGACGGAGCCAATCTTGAGCCTGTTTTCATTCCGCTGTCCGGGAGATGATGCTGATCAACAAAAACTGGTTGATGCGCTGAATGATGATGGTCGGATTTACGTGACACAGGGCATGTTTGCTGATCGCAAGGTCATCCGGTTCCAAGTAGGGCAGTTCGACACAACGCGTGATGACGTGATGATGGCGCACACCGTTATCAAAGAGATTTGGGAGAAAGGTCTATGAAATTCGCAACTTATTCGGCTGATGGGCAAACATTTTACGGGGCCGTCACAGATGAGGGTATGATTGCCCTGAATTCCGATTTTCCACAGTGGTCCACACTTTTGGATGCTGTGCAGGCAGGTGGTTTGGCGGCACTTGGACAAGCAGCAGATGGCAAACCAGTGAGCCATAAAGTATACCAGTTTGAAATGGTGCTGCCCAATGCACCTCGTATTTTGTGCGTAGGTGTGAATTTTCCGGACCGGAACGCCGAATACAAAGACGGATCAGAACAGCCGAAATACATGTCTCTATTCCCGCGTTTCGCTAGTGGCTTTACAGGCCATGACAGGCCGCTCATTCGCCCCCCCGAAAATGAGACACTCGACTATGAGGGTGAGGTTGCGATCGTTATCGGCAAGGCAGGTCGCCGGATTTCGCCAGACGATGCCTATGATCACATCGCGGCACTCACGCTGTGCAACGAGGGTACAATCCGTGACTGGGTTCGTCATGCAAAGTTTAACGTCACACAAGGTAAAAACTGGGACTGCTCCGGTGCGATTGGTCCATGGCTGGTGCCGTTCACAGATGCCAAGCAACTGGATGATGCTCGCATTATCACCCGCGTAAACGGTGAGGTCCGTCAGGATGATGTGTTGTCGCGAATGATGCACCCGATCCGCCGTGAGATCGAATACATCTCGACATTCATGACGCTCCAACCGGGAGACATCATCGTAACTGGCACGCCGACCGGATCAGGCGCACGCCTTGATCCGCCGCAGTACCTTAAACCAGGGGATGTGGTTGAAATCGAAGTCAACGGCATTGGCGTGTTGCGCAATACTGTGGAGGACGAAGCGGTATGACACCCCAAGAGCATGCACAGGCTGCCTCCGATCTGCTAGAGGCTGAAGAGACAGCGACGCAGATAAGTTTGCTAAGCTTACGTCACCCTGAAATTGGGATGGATGACGCATATGCAATTCAGAATGCGATCTACCGCGCCAAGATTGCGCAAGGTCGCAAAGTGATTGGGTGGAAGATAGGCCTTACGTCTAAGGCGATGCAATCCGCGCTTAACATCGACATCCCCGATAGCGGCATTCTGTTCGACAATATGGTGTTTGCGAACGGTGCAGTTGTTCCATCTGGGCGCTTCATTCAGCCTAGGATCGAGGCCGAGATTGCGTTTGTTCTCAAGGCTCCGTTGGGCGGTGCGGATGTTACACGTAATGACGTTCTCGCGGCGACTGATTTTGTCGCCCCGTCAATTGAGATCCTAGATACCCGAATTCAACGCATAGATCCCAATACAGGGCAGACACGCAAAATATTTGATACGATAAGCGACAATGCTGCGAATGCTGGCATCGTATTAGGGCCGCAGCGCCACGCCGTTGAAGCCGTTGATCTACGGTGGGTCGGCGCGATTACCTCGCGCAATGGCGAAGTCGAAGAGACTGGTCTTGGCGCTGGTGTGTTGAATGATCCTGTTGAGAGTGTTGTCTGGCTGGCGCGGCGTATGGCGCAATACGGCCAAAGTATTGAACCCGGACAAATTATCCTTTCAGGCAGCTTTATCAGACCTGTTGAATGCCCCTCTGGCGCGGATATTTGCGCTGATTTTGGTGAATTCGGCACAGTAAAAATTTCGTTTCAATAGGAAGCTATCCAGATGCCCGCACCTTAAAATGCTTTCAAATACGCGCTTGGCGCAGGGAACACAGCGGGTATCCTGACGCTTGACCAAGAATTGCAAAAACAATGCTGGGACCTTGGCGCAACTTTCATCGCAACAGAGATAGACGTCACGCTGTTGTCTCGGCCTTAGCCAGATTGGCTTGGGCAAATTGTTGGACTTGCACCTTGGTCTCATAGACATTTGATCTGAACGATCCGAAAGTGTTTGAACAAATGTGCTATGATTTTTGGGAGGAACTAAGATGGCATGGTCAAAACCTATCATTCGTGAAATCGAATGCGGCATGGAAATTAACATGTACGGTCCAGACGGCGATCGCGACGACAGCGACGGCGTACTGTTTTAATACTACAAGCGTGCGGGGTTCATAATGGTATTCCGTGCGCATATTCTTGGCGCGGCCGCTGGCGGCGGTCTGCCGCAATGGAACTGCGGTTGCGAAAACTGTAATCTTGCGCGTGCTGGTATAATACCGCCTCAGTCCCAATCTTCGGTGGCATTTAGTGCCAATGGAAAAGATTGGGCGATCCTCAACGCTTCACCAGATATTCGTGATCAGATGGCGCGTGCGAATGTGCTACACCCAACTGATCTGCGTGTGTCCCCGCTGCAATCTGTATTGTTGACTAACGGTGATATTGATCATGTTGCGGGCCTTTTGACGTTGCGTGAACAGCAGCGGTTCCAAATGTTTGCGACCAGTGAAATTCAACGCGTGATCGCAGATAATCCAATCTTTGCGGCGTTGAATCCTGATTTTGTCACTCGAACTAGTATTACACTGGATCAAGAATTCGAACTGGCGACGGATTTGACTGCACGCTTGTTTGCAGTGCCGGGCAAGGTGCCGCTGTATCTTGAGGGCGACACTGTCCAGACCGATCTGGAGGGTGAGCAGACAGTGGGTGTGCATTTGCAAGCTGAGGGCAAAAACGTTTTCTACATTCCTGGATGTTCCACAATGACGCCCGATTTACGTGCACGTATTGATGGCGCCGACATGGTGATGTTTGATGGCACACTTTGGCAAGATGATGAAATGGTCACCGCGGGCCTTAGCCAAAAAACGGGGCAACGTATGGGCCACATGTCGATGTCCGGGGCTGATGGGTCAATCGCGGCCTTTGCCGAGATCGCGGTCAAACAAAAGGTTTTTGTTCATATGAACAACACTAATCCAGTTTTGCGCCCTTCATCGGATCAGAAAAAGACAGCAGAGGCTGCGGGATGGACAGTGTCTCATGACGGGATGGAATTGACGATATGACAGCTGCCACTCCTGCAGAATTTGAAGCCCGTTTGCGCCAGATCGGGGCACAGCGGTATCATGATAAACATCCCTTTCATCATTTGCTCCATTCTGGTGGTTGTTCGCCTGATCAAGTGCGTGCGTGGGTGATCAATCGTTTCTATTATCAGGCCAGCATCCCGATCAAAGACGCAGCATTTATGAGCCGTGTAGATGATCCCGAACTGCGCCGCGCATGGCGCTCACGGATTGAGGATCACGATGGCACAGATCAAAACGAAGGCGGCATAAAACGCTGGCTGCGGTTGGCGGACGCTGTGGGTTTGGATCGTGATTATGTTGCCAGCAAACAGGGCGTCTTGCCAGCCACTCGTTTTGCGGTGGATGCTTATGTACGGTTTGTGCGGGATAAAACACTGCTAGAGGCGGTGGCCGCGTCATTGACTGAGCTGTTCGCGCCAAAGATACATGCCGCGCGTATTGAAGGTCTTTTGGCCAACTATGAATTTGCGGATGACAATAGCCTGTCCTATTTTCGCAACCGCCTTACCGAGGCGCCTAAAGATGTTGCTTTTGGCCTTGCTTGGGTCCTTGAACATGCGGATACCGCAGAAAAACAGGATGCCGCCGCTGCCGCATTGATATTCAAGACAGATGTTCTTTGGGCACAGTTGGACGCTTTGCACGCGGCCTATGTTACGCCCGCCAGAATTCCGCCAGGTGGTTGGCTGCCTGATACGCATTTGATTGTTCCAACAGGATGACACAGATCGGTGCCGCGGAAATTCCTGTCATTCCACGAGGTGTGCGCCTGCACGAGGATAAGGTGCGCGGGTTGTGGGTGTTGTTGGCGCCTGAACGTACAATAAATCTGGACCCCATCGGATTGGCGATTTTGCAAGAAGTCGATGGCACGCGTAGCTTTGGTGCGTTGGTTAAAATTCTGGCCGCAAAATATGATGCCCCCGAGGATCAGATTGCGGGCGATGTGGCGGAGTTCATCACAGGCCTAACCGATCGCCGAATACTGGAGCTGAAATAATGGCCACCCCCGTTCCTGCACCTATCGCGATGCTGGCAGAGTTGACATATCGCTGCCCGCTTTCCTGTCCGTATTGTTCTAATCCTGTCGAGATGGCAAAGAAGGAAAGTGAGCTGGACACAGAGGTTTGGCTGGACGTGTTTAACCAAGCAGCCAAATTGGGCGTGTTGCAGCTGCATCTATCGGGGGGGGAGCCAGCATCCCGCCGTGATCTTGTCGCCTTGGTGGCAGGTGCGCGGAACGCTGGGCTTTACACAAACCTGATTACATCGGCGATCGGCCTCACCCAACGCAGGTTGGTAGAACTGGAAGAGGCGGGGCTGGATCACGTCCAGCTTTCCTTGCAAGGCACTGACGCCGAAATGGCCGATCGGATTGGTGGTTACAAAGGCGGATTTGCACGCAAAATGCAGGCGGCTGAATGGATCGTTGAAGCGGGATTTCCGTTGACGTTGAACGCTGTTGTACATCGCCAAAACTTGCACCAATTACCTGAAGCCATCGAGATGGCTGTCGCAATGAAAGCGCGCCGGATGGAAGTTGCGATTGTGCAGTTTCATGGATGGGCGATGTTAAACCGTGAAGTCATGATGCCGACCCGCGAACAAGCGCAAGAGGCCAGCCGCATCGTAGAAGAGGCGCGTGCACGTTTAAAGGGTACGTTGGTCATCGACTATGTTCCGGCTGATTATCACAGTGATTATCCCAAGAGATGTATGGGCGGTTGGGGCTCAACGGGACTCAATGTAACGCCGGATGGACTGGTTTTGCCTTGCCATGCCGCACAGACTATCCCGTCGCTGAGTTTTGACAATGTGCGCGACAAGCGGCTTGCAGATATTTGGTACAAAGGTGATGCGTTTAACGCCTATCGCGGCGAAGATTGGATGCAGGAACCTTGTAGATCATGTGACCGCCGGAAACTGGATTTCGGCGGCTGCCGTTGTCAAGCGATGGCGATTGCTGGCGATGCTGCTGCAACCGATCCTGTCTGCGTGAAATCACCTTTGCACAGCAAAATGACAGACCTGGCCGAGGCATTTTCCCATGGGGATTCAGCCGAATTGGTCTATCGTAAAAGCCCCTGACAGGTTGGCGGGTTAGCTCCCGGTGTCCATGAACATGTCCAAAAGAAGTCTTCGCAGACGTTCTTTTTCTAATGGCTTTGGGATCAATTGAATATCCAGCGACTTGCATGCATCGCGCAGAACTTTGGTGCGTTCAGCAGAAACAACAGCGGCTGGAACAGGCCCGTAGCGCAGCGTGATTTCTTTAATGAGTTCAATGCCATCCAGACCGGCACCCAATTGGTAATCAATCAGCATAGCATCGGGCACCAATTGAATTTCACTCAAGATTTCCAACGCTTCCTCAGCTGTGTGGGCATGGATCACAGTACTGCCGAAGCTTTCAATTTGGGCTGTCGTGGCTTGGGCAAGTTGTGGATTGTCTTCTACCAGTAAAAAGAGTTGGTCGGTTAGTGTTTTCACTGGATGTGGCACCATGGAGAGTTCGGCTTCAGATGCTTTGGATTGTTCAGTATGGATTGGCACACTCAACGAGAAACAACTCCCAACGTTTGGTTCCGACCACAGACTAAGCGGATGATCCAACCCTTTGCAGGCGCGTTCCACAATAGAAAGCCCAAGGCCGAGACCTGTATCAGAATTACTAGGGGATAACCTCTCGAATTCCTTAAAGATCGTTTGCTGGTCTTCATGGGCGATCCCGCACCCAGTGTCCCATACCTCAATCCGCGCTGCAGTACCTGTACGGCGCACCCCAATTAGTATCCGGCCCGTATCGGTATATCTGATGGCATTAGTGGCTAGGTTCTGGACGATACGGCGTAAGTAGCCGGGATCGCTTTGAACGGTTAAACCACAATCTAGGATCGTCAGATCCACCCCTTTGCTGTGTGCCACTGGCATCAACTCGTTGCGCAGGGGCACGAAAACGCCTGAAAGGCATAAGGGCTGTATATCAAAAACGGCGTTGCCTGAATCCAGTTTTGAAATATCAAGTAGGGCAGAAATGAACTGCTCAACGCTGCTGAGTGCCATGTCGGCCTTGTTGAGGATGCTTTGTGTGTTTTCGGGATCGGTTTGGCCCGATAGAGATGAAACAAAAAGTTTGGCCGCTGAGAGAGGTTGCAACAAATCATGGCTGGCGGCAGTCACAAAACGGGTTTTAGAGGCGTTGGCGCGTTCGGCTTCGGCTAATGCGAATTCCAATTCACGGGTACGGTCTTCTACCCTCTGTTCAAGCTGTTCGTTCATCTCGAACAATGTCCGTGCGGCCGCCCGTTCCGCAGTGACATCAGTAAAACTAATCACTAATCCTCTGTCGGGCATTTCCTGAGCGAAGACGCTAAAAGTTTGGGCTTTTCCCCGGCTTACTTCGTAGAGGATTGGCTTTCGTTTTTTGCTTGAGTTGGCCCACCGTCGTAAGTGCTCTACGTCAAATCCAGATTCAAATGTCAGTTCATGTTTAAGACGTTCCAACAGGACAGAAAACTCCATCCCCATGGCAGCCCTGTTTGGAGTTGCAGTGAACAGCCCGTTCATTTGGGAGTTCCACCCCACCAGTCTTTGGGTGTTGTCAAAAATACAAACACCCTGGTTCAAATGATCCAAAGTGGCTTGTAAAATTTCAGCCTGCTTGTCGCGAATTTTGTCACGTTCTTGGCGTTCGCGGCGAATGATTGTGGTGACATCTGTCTGAAGAATAACGGTGCTTCCACGGGAAGTACGGTGTTCACTTACCTGCAACCATCGATCCCACTTGAGACGCACATTAAAGACGACATGATCGTCTCTGTGGCGTTCCATTCTCAGGGCTGCCCATTGTTTGGGGCTTTGGTCTTCGGGCAAGGCCAACATTGTGCTGTTAGAAATAAGGTTCACATATTCCTCAAACCCAAGCCCGCCGACCAGTTGGCTTTCGATATCAATTAGGTCACGACAAAAACGACTGTTCGACAGTACTAAACCATCTTCGTCTTCAAATAGTGCGAACCCTTCATTGATGGTCTCAATGGCTTCGGTCAAATTTGACCGCGCTCTTTCGGTTTCATCGTTTGCGATCTCAAGGCGGGTATTGGATTCTTGTAGCAGATCTAGCGTGCGTTCCAGATCAAGGGTGCGTTCACGAACTTCAGTCTCAAGCAAAGCCGCGCGTTCAAATTGCTGATAGGCAAAACCGGACTGTTCGTTCTTTTGCTCGACGCGGCGCATCAATGATTGAGCTATTTGTAATAGCTTTTCATTCTGCCGCTCAATGCTATCTGCTGGGTTTACTAGAGACACATTTTTAGTCTTCTGGCGCATAGATGGCGACACCGCTCATCGTGTGGTTGACGTGCAATGGGCCTATCTGTTCGCCGTAGGTCGAAAAGCCCGTTACATTATAGGATGACATGACATCAGACAGGCCGCGAGTCATTTGCCGCTGCTCCGCTTCAATTTTTCGTAGGATACAATCGCAGCCTAAAATATGTGCAGGCTTCGCATTGGTCGACAGGTCAGCCATCTTGTTTTGCAGATGCTCGACCATGTTCTGAGGTGCGGCAAGGGTTAGGACCATGCCTTCATCAATGGCAGAGAAAAAGACGAGCTCCCCTTCTTCGTTGATCCGCTGAATTGCACGAACGTGATGTGCACCTCCAATGCGGACAACAACGGGGTGGGCAGCAAAAGTAAATTGGTTCAGTTGCTCGGGGTCCTTGCCGACAATGCGTGCGTATTCACGGCCTGCTGGTTCGGCGTTGATGGATTTGACAATCCGCTTTCCGGGATCGGCCTCGGTTACGACCATCTGGTTTTCCGAGGGGACAAGGTGATCGAGGCTGAATACTTCTGTTTTGTATCTGCTGCGCACCAACGTCAGAACAGCAGCGGTGTCATGGACCTGACCGCCTAGTGCTACGCGTGTACGGTTGAAATCTGTACCATCTCCTGCTGATCCGCCAAACATTGGCATGTCGCGTAATGCAGGCGATATTGTTGCCGACAAAGCATCCTCAGAAAGGGACAGGCCATCAACCAAAAGAAAAGCGAAACTGGAAACCAAGTCAGGGTGTTGATTTTGCAATTTTACCCGGGCCAAGGTGATACTATCAATCAGGGGCAAGGCATCGAGTTCGCGAATATTTTCGATCAATATCGAGCTGGTCGCGAATCCTGACGCGGGGAATCCAACCGCGATGATCGTTCCCTCTTCATATCCAAAATCGCCAATTTCACCTGCAGTGGTGCATGCGGCGATATCAATATCGGGAAACAACTGGCTTGCTTGTTCAACAACACGATCGAAATCTGCTTTGGGAGATACAAATAGGGCTAGGAAACTGAGTGGCTCAGAGCCAAAGTCTAACTTGACCTGAGTGATCGGGGATGTGTTTGCCCATGAAACCTGAGTTGTAAGCAAAATTGGTGCCTCAACAGGATCAGCTTTTGCGGGTGAGCTGCCCGCTTCATTTTTCAATACCATTTTTGTAT
>ERZ1027208.187-NODE-187-length-30389-cov-17.055054_pt1 | contig 30389 bp, 28 predicted proteins | sample MGYA00520867_ERZ1027208 | MGnify/ENA primary metagenome ERZ1027208 (study PRJEB33311, sample SAMEA4378413) | marine metagenome | biome: Marine biome; feature: Fjord; material: Water | collected 2014-07-20T08:00:00Z/2014-07-... | depth 75 m ...
TTCTGATTTGTCTTAGAGTCAGCTATAATGTTAAGAATTATATAAATGCTGAAATTAAATTATTCTAAACTAAAACTTGAATGTGGCACAGATGAAGCCGGACGTGGTTGCCTTGCTGGACCAGTTACTGCAGCTGCAGTTATATTACCAGGGAATTTTAAGAATTCAATTCTTAACGACTCTAAACAACTCAGCGAAAAAAGACGTGATTTTTTAAAACCTATAATTGAAACAGAAGCTATTTGCTTTGCCTTTACTCATGTTTTTGAAGAAGAAATTGACATCATCAATATTCTTAATGCTTCCATTTTAGCTATGCAACGTTCTATTGAAAAACTTAAACCCACACCAGAATTCATAATTGTTGATGGAAACAGATTTAAACCTTTTAAGAATATCCCTTTTGAAACTATAATAAAAGGTGATAGTAAATTTTTAAGTATTGCCGCAGCTTCAGTTTTGGCCAAAACGTATCGTGATGAGTATATGAATACCATTCACAAAGAATTCCCAATGTATAACTGGAAACAAAATAAAGGCTATCCTACTAAAGAGCATCGTGAAGCTATAAAAAAATATGGCATTACAAAATACCACCGAAAAAGCTTTAAGTTATTGCCAGAACAACTAAAATTAGAACTTTAATTTTATCTTTACCAAAACCAAAAAATTAAAATGAAATACCTTTGTTATAGCTTTTTACTTCTTATTACATTAGCGAGTTGTAGTACTAAAAACAATAAAGCTTCTATTTATAATTTTTACACAGACAATGCTTCAGTATTGATTAATGTAAGTAATCTTGAAAGTTTAAAAAGCAATATAAACAATAACGACTTTTTACAAACCGTTTCATCTACTTCAAACTATAAAAACGTTCAAAATAAATTAGCGGCATTAGACTATTTGAATACTACAAACCCCATTTTTATTTCTTTTGCAAAAAATAAAAAGGACAGTCTTCAATTTACATTAGCGACAAAGCACATTCCGCAGTTGTTTAATATTGACTCTTTACCCAATCATAAATCTGAGACTTTTCAACTTGGAAAATATCCTGCGCAGAAAATCACCTATAAAAATCAAAGCTTATATACTTTAGTTAAAGACAGTGTTGCTTTAGCAGCTTCCACAAAAGAACTTTTAGAATCCCTTTTAGTAAAAAAGACTGAAGATGATGAATTAGAAAAAGTGATTGGCACAATAAACACCAACAAACCGCTTTCGGTTATTATAAATAGTAAGAACAATAAAACCATTGAAACTATTTTCCTTTCTGATAGTTTATCATTTAAGAACTTCACTAATTATACCTCTTTGGATACTGAAATTTCTCAAGATCAAATTATATTAAATGGTATAACAAAAGCAATTGATTCTTCACAGAGCCTAATAAATGTTTTTAAAAATACTATTCCGCAAGAGAATCAAATAGCCCAAATAGCGCCTAATAATTGTGATGGTTTTTTAAGTTTTACTTTTAATGACTTTGCTGTTTTAAATGAAAACCTATTGGCTTTTAACAAAAAAGATAGTACTGCCATAAAAACCTCCTTATTTGACAACATTATAGAAGTTGGAGTGATTTACGAAGGCAACAATACTAGTATTGTTTTAAACTCTATTGATGTTATAAATACAAAAGATGCTTTATTGAGCGAACAATCTATTGCAGAAACATACAGGCAAATTGATATTTACAATTATAGCACGCCGGAATTTTTCAATAATACCTTCTCTCCTTTTATCACATCTAAAGACGCTGATTTTTATTGTGTGATAGATCAGTTTTTTGTGTTCTCCAATTCCATTGATGCTTTGCAAAATATTATTGCCAATTACCAAAACAAAACGACTTTAAGCGAAAGAGAGTATTACACGAATATTATGGAGCATTTAAGTGATGCTTCATCTCTGTTACAGGTTGTAAATGCTTCTTCATTAAAAACTATTTTAGAGAATAATTTAAACTCAGATTTAAAATCATCTTATAAAGATTATAAATCTTCTGCTATACAATATATATATGATACAGATTTTGCTCATGTGAATGCTGTAATAAAAAAGAATAAAGCTAAAGCTGTTGAAAATTCGGTAACCGAAGTATTGAACATTAAATTAGACAATGCCATTTTAAATAATCCGCAATTTGTTACCAATCACATTACAAAGGAAAAAGAAATTGTTGTTCAGGATATTAAGAACAAACTGTATCTAATATCCAACACAGGAAATGTCCTTTGGAAAAAACAACTTTCAGCTGCTGTTTTAGGAACTATTGAACAAATTGACGTCTACAAAAATGGAAAACTGCAATTAGCATTTGCCACATCTAATAAAGTATATGTTTTAGATAGAAACGGAAACGATGTTGATGGCTACCCATTATCTTTTAATGATGCCATTACACAACCACTTTCAGTTTTTGATTATGATAAGAATAAAAAATACAGACTTTTTGTAACACAAGGTAAAAACGTGTTATTATATGATGCATTGGGAAAACCAGTTAAAGGCTTTACTTTTTCTTCAGCAAAAGAGACTATAAACCACCAGCCGCAACATATTAGAATAGGCAATAAGGATTTCATTATTATAAAAACTGATGCCCAGCTTTATATTTTAGATCGCCGTGGAAAAACCAGGGTAACACCAAAAACAAAATTGAATTATTCCAATCAAGCCGTTTACGATTACAACAATAATTTTACAACAACCACAAGTGTTGGAAAGTTAGTTGTGATTGATCAAAAAGGGAGTGTAAGCACTAAAAGCCTAAACTTAGGCGAAACACCTCATTTGATTACGTCTTCAAAAACACTAGTAGCGCAATCTGATAATAAACTAACCATTAGAAACAATACTCTAGAATTGGATTTCGGCAATTATTCTAAGCCTCAATTATTCTATATTAACAACAAAATTTATGTTTCTGTAACAGATTTGCAATCTCAAAAGGTTTTGCTGTTTGATAGTCAAGCTAAAAGTATTGACAATTTCCCTGTTTATGGCAATTCTTCAATTGTATTGGATAACATAGATAAAGACAGCAATTTGGAATTTATAACTAAAGGTGAAAACAATTCTATTTTAGTTTATGAGATGAATTAAAAACGTATTTAATACCTAAAAAGTATCTTTTTAAACTTAAAACACCTGTTTACAAACTAACTATACATTTTTAACTAAACAAGCATTAAAATTAGTAACTTTATGTTTTAATGCATTAAAAATTAGTTGATTATGAAAAACACAAAGTTAATTCTTCTCCTTATTCCTTTTGCTTTTTTTGCGTGTAAAGACAATGATAATCCGCAAGAACCAAACGAAAATGAAATCACCTCTACTAACTATACTTACGAAGGTGATTTATATAGGTTCTATTTACAAGGTGAAATAAATGCTTTAGAATCACAAATTGAAACGTGGGAACAAACAGGCCCAAATGATCCTGGTTATGATGAAGCCCAAACTAATATATTAAATGCACAGGAAGAAATATCTGGTTATAATGAAACCATTGAAAACACAAACACTAGTGCAATAATTGTTTTACCAACGCCACCAACGCCACCAACACCACCAGTACCTTGTGTTTGTTTTGATTTATTTGATGATTTAAATAAAATTATAACAGATAATAATCTACTTGAATTTTCTGCCACAATATCAAATGAAAATGAAGAAATAATATATAGTACGAATCAAAACCCACCAACTTTAATAGAGGATTTTGAAGTAGAACTGCTTTCATTTGAATTTACTGCAAATAATAATTCAGCTTCACCGGTAAACACACTTACTATCAATAAAACTTTTGCTCCTGATAATGTTGTGAATTATAGCATTCCAGTAAGAATAAACGCTCCACAATAAAAAAGAGCACTTTAAATCTATAATTAGACAAAGAATGCTTCATGGTATTGATACAGCAATCTATTTGAAATCTAAACACCTGTTTTTATTTCTTACACTTAATGTTTTTATCTGGACTACAAACTCCCAAGAAAATACAGATGATATTAACGCGCTATACAGTAAAATGTATTCTCATATGTATAGCAACAAAGACTCTACCTATTTCTATGCAGATAAAATTGCAGCTATTGGAAAAAAAAACAATGATTTAAGCTACACACTTTACGCATATACATTTTCAAACAAGTCTGCTATTTATTTTAATGACTTAGTTCAGCTTAAAAATAACCTTGAAACCTTAAACAATATTATAAACAATAAAAAAACTATAATTGACACCATTGAAAACATACATTATATAAGGAACTCTATTTACTATGACAAAGCAACATATGATTATAAACTTAACGATTATCAATCTGCCTATAAAAATCTCAAAACCATTATAGATGGCACAGAACAATTACCCGCTTCTTTAATTAATAAAGCTGATGAAGATTTAGTTTATGCTTCTTATACAATTATGGCCAAAATGTATAGTAATGATGGTAAATATGATCTAGCCAGACAATATTATAACAAGACCATTAGGTTTATAAAAATTACAGATCCTGAAAACAATAAAAAACTAAACCGAATTTACAGTCTGATTGGTGAAGTCTTTAAACGTGAAAACAATTATAAAGCTTCAAATAATTATTATATAAAATCGTTAAATTATAGCGTAAAGAACAATGGGGATAATAATAGTGTTGTTACCGAAGCAAATAATATAGTTGAAAATTATTTAGATCTCGCACAAATAGACAGCGCCTCTTACTATTTAGATATCATAAAACCCCATATAGAAAAGGATAGTCCTTACAGCTTTTTGTTTTACAAGTCCCGCGCGAAAATAAATCTTTCAAAAAAAAACATTTCTGAAGCTATAGAGGATTATAATAAGGCTTTAGAAATAACCAAAGCAAAATGGTTGAATAAAAAGCATTTTGAAATTGCCGAGGTTTACAAAGAGATTGCAAAACTTTATGAAAGTGAAACTAATTTTAATGAAGCTTTAAAGCAAATAGATCTTGCCATTAATCAAGTATCCGGATTAGATATAGTACATTCTTCAATTAACAAAACCATCTTATTGAAGCTACTAAAAGAAAAATCCTCTCTTTTAAATAAAAGTAAAGCCTATACTAAAACAATTAAAAACATAGAAAAAGCAATTGCAGTATTAGATAGCCTTAAACCAACATTCAAAAATAATACAGATAAGCTTTTTTTAATGGATGATGCGTTTCCGGTTTTTGAATCTGGACTTGAAGCATTATTTCATATTTACAATAAAACAAACAATGAAACCCTTATAGATTCAGCATTCTATTACACTGAAAAAAGTAAAAGCGTATTGCTGCTAGAAGCTTTATTGAATACCAAAGCTACAGAATATACAAACATACCAAAAGAAATACTAGAAAATGAGCAGTTATTAAAAGCTGAAATCACGTATTTGGAAAAGCAATTGAACAATTCGAAAAGCAGTGTTTTAGAAGATCATTTGTTTGAAGCAAAATCCAAATACAGGAACTTTACTGAATACCTTGAAACCAACTACACAAATTATTATAATTTGAAATACAATAGTAATGTTATTTCACTTTCTGAAATACAAGAACACTTAAAACCCGATGATGCTCTAATATCTTACTTTTACGGAAGTAAGTTTTTATACGCTATAACCATAACAAATAACAATAAACAATTCAAACGCATTCCTGTAGCTAGAGATTTAGAAAAAACGCTTATTAACTATCAGAAAGAAATTAGCAACCCTAAATCTGATCTTGTTATAGTTTCAGAGCAAGCCTTAAAAATCTATAAAATACTTTTAGAACCTAGTTTAGAAACTATTTCAGCCAAAAGCCTAATCATAATACCTGATGGTTTATTGAATTATATTCCATTTGAAAGTTTAATCACTTCAGAAAACAACTATCTAATAGAAAATTATGCTGTCAGCTATACAAATTCTGCAACGCTACTATCACAATTAAAAGACAAAAAGGAAAACAACCATCAAATATTAGCCTTTGCTCCTACTTTTAATGGTGTTAGCAATACGTTTTTACCTTTACCAAACAATGAAAAAGAAGCTAAAAGCACACTAACACATTTTAAAGGACAATTATTTTTAAATACTGAAGCTTCATTACAGAATTTCAACACAACAAGTCCAAACTATAGTATTATCCATTTAGCAACTCACGCTATTTTTAATGATGAAACACCAGAGTTTTCATTCTTGGCATTTACTCCAAATACTGAAAATGAAAGTTTATTATATGTAAAGGACTTATATAATTTAAAATTAAATGCCGATTTAGTAACCTTAAGTGCTTGTGAAAGTGGTATTGGTGATTTAAAACGCGGTGAAGGTTTAATGAGCTTGGCTCGCGGATTCTATTTTAGTGGTGCATCGAGTATTTCGAGTACGCTTTGGAAAATAAATGATGCTTCTGCCACAAAACTTATGGATGACTTTTACTTAAATTTATCTGAAAGATTGCCAAAGCAAAAAGCATTGCAATTGGCTAAATTAAATTTCATTAATAAAAATCGAGATAATGCTCTATCGCATCCTTATTATTGGTCTGGTTTTATTATTTCTGGAAACACCGATGCTATAGTAAGCAACCATCAATGGGTTTGGTATGTATTGGGAGCATTGACTCTTGTCCTTTTAATATTTATAATCAGAAAAAAGGACACATTAATCTAGTTCAATAAGCAAAGCTTTAGCTTTTTCTTTACTATAATTGTAGCCTTCAATCAGTTTTTTCAATTCTAGTTTTGCTTCTGTTTTATTTTCTTCTTTCAAATAAATCAAAGACATATACCAATGCGATTCGGCTACAAATACTTTGTTTTCTGCTATAACTTTATCAAAATAACCTTTTGCCTCATCGGTTTTATTCAGTTTTAAATAAGACTGTGCTTTGTAAAAATCCAAATATGGCTTTACATTATTATCCAACTGATTCAAATAAACAATAGCATTCTTGTAATCTTCTGCTTCGTAAGCTACAAATGCTTGCCTTTCTATAGCGTTTATTGTATCGCTTCGTGTTATTGTATAAACTGTATTGGGGTAATTTTCGAAATTAGACTCATATAACTCATTATAATTGGTGCCAAAAAAGCTATTATAACCAAACCAACCTATTAATAAAGCAATGGATGCTGCAATAGCTAAATTGCTATAATTAAATATTGACTTGCTTTTAGCTTTTGTAGTTTCCTTCTCAAATCCTTGAAGTTTCGTCTTTAATTTTTTGTTTTCATCCTCTCTTATAACACGCTTCAAATTACTTTCAAACTCAAATTGTGCTTTAAACGCTTCATCTTTTTCAAGCAAATCATAAAACAGGGTTTCTTGGCTTGGCGTTAAGCTTTTAGAAAAATAATGATATAGTAAATCCTCTTTGTTCATTATGAGTTTAGGTTTGCTTTAATGCGTTCTTTTAGGGTTTTTAAACATCTGGATTTGGCGCTTTTAACAACGTTTTCATTGTTATAGTCTCCTAGTTCCAATATATCTTTTATGGTATAACCTCTATAGTAAAATAAGGTTAATAGGTTTTTACATTTTTCTCCTAGATCTTTAAAATGCTGTTTTAAAAGTTCTTGCTCTGTCGTTAAATCTTCTGTTTCAATTTCAAATGTACTTATTACTGCATCTTCATTTCTAATAACAGACAAATCGAAATCTGGATTTATGGTTTTGTTGTTTTTTTTCATCTTATCAAATATTAAATATTTTCCAATACCAATAATGTAAGTTGAAATACTACTAGTTAGTGTTGTTAGTTTTCCATCAACAACATTATTATAAAACACAATATATGCGTCTTGATAAGCGTCTATAATGTCGTCGTCTTTTAAATTGTAACGTCTAGCAAAGTTTATAAACTTATCTCTGTTGTTATCATAAATAAGTTTATAAAGACTATCTGAACCCTTTTTTAAATCTTCAATAGTAATATTCTCTACTTTATTCATTTAATGGTTATTCTCAAAAAAGGTTAACAAAATGATACGCTAATTTAAAAATTAAAAAAACACCGCAATAGTGTTAACCTTTTTATTTCTAATACATTAAATAGAAAATCTAAAAAACTTAAACAATGAAAACTTTAAAATTAACTCTTCTCATTATAGCTATTAGCTTTTCTGGTATGACAAACGCTCAAATTTTTAAAAAACTGGGTAAAAAATTAGAAAAAGCTGCCGAACGCACAATAGAACGTAAAGCCGAAGAAAAAACAGAACGTGAAACCGAAAAAGCTTTTGATTCAACCTTTAATAATTCATCTAACAAAAAAGAAAAAAGCGGAGGCTTTAATATAGGGCAATCTAATGCCAAACCAGATGGTACTTACAATTTTACCCATAAATATGTAATGGAAATAAAAGACAAAAAAAACACAAACACCATTACTTATTATTTAACCAATTCAGGAAATTACTTGGGTTACAAAATGGATCAAAAAAACAATAATGAAATGTTTATGGTTATGGATGGTTCTAAAAATGCCGTGTTTACGTTTATGGATATGAACAACGACAAGACTATGATGGCAATTAGCTTCAATTTTGAAAACACTGCAAACAACGAAATTGAAGAACAGAACATAACTATTGAAAAAACAGGAAGAACAAAAACCATATTGAATTATTTATGTGAAGAATTTAAAGTCTCTGGTGAAGATACAGAAGGTTCTATTTGGGTAACTCAAAATGCAGGCGTTCAATTTTTAAATCTTACTGATGGTATAAAAGGCAAAAAGTCTTTTAACAGTGCTTGGCTTAATTATGCTGAAGGATTAGTAATGGAAATGGATATGACAGATAAATCTAAACGCAAACCAGAAAAAATCATAATGACTTGTATTGCTCTAGACAAGGAAAAATTTAATTTGAATACATCCAACTATAAATCGATGTTTTAAGTTTGAATTAGTCTCAAGCTTAAAAGCCAAAGTTTAAAACTTTGGCTTTTTTTTATTTCGATGTTAACCTTTTAAAACAACTACCATTAAATAGAAAATCTATTAATCATAAAAAACAAAAACGATGAAAACAACAAAAATTATTTTACTGTTTGCCTTAACTTTAATTATGTCTTGTAGCAATGAAGACGATAGCCCAACCATTTCAAATCCTAGTGTAACGTATGCTTCAACTAATGTAGATGCTATGTTTTCTCAAATTGGGAACTCTGCTGCGCCAACTGTAAACTGGAATGGCAATCAAGGCAGTTTTTCTTTAGCGTCAACAACTGAAGGATTAAGCATCAATTCTACCAGTGGTGTTCTTAATTGGACAAAAATGCTACCAATAGGAAACCATAACATTCAAGTAATTGCAACAAATAGCTCCGGACAAACCACTATTAATATAACTATAAACAATCCGTTTCAAGGAGAATTCGTTGGTGACTACGGTTCATCTAACTATTTCAGTTTGGATTTTAACTCAAACGGAACGATAAACATTAAAGCAAATGATGAATCCAATCCATCTCTTGCTTCTGGTACTTGGACACTAACAGGTAATAATATCCTAATAAATTACACTTACGATGTAGGTGGCGATTATTCTCTTAACGGTACTTTATCACAAACTTCCTCTCAAGCAACTTTAAACGGTAATTGGTTTTTTGACTTTAATGCAGTACCTGCTAATCAAGGTGGCGTTTATAGTGTATCATTATAATACTTAAAATATTACATTAATTCTTACAAATTAAGGAAACCGAAGGTATAAGTCTTCGGTTTTTTTATTCCTTTTTTCTGCTGAAATGTTTACTATTGTAACTTACAATAAAAGCACATTTTAAAGATGATAAAACGCACCAACGCATCCATTTCTAAATTCATAATCCATAAAGTAGGAAATAAACATAACGACACAAAAAATGCTTTTTCGGATAAAGAAGTCCATTTTGACGAAGCCAGTTACGAGCTTATGCTTCCTTTTTTGTTAAGACCATTTGGTACTGTCGTTCAAAGTTTTCGTTTTAATCATCATTCTAATGTAGAGTTAAATGAAATCAATGCCTATTCTTCGCAGATGTTTAACGATGAGGATGCTTTTATTGAAACTTCAAAAAACATTGTAAAACATTTATTCGAGCAATCTAACTCTGCACAAATAAAAACTGGAGATGTATTGGTTGCTATGTTTGAAGGTATAGAATATGGTGAAATGGTTACAAATGCAATTGGTATTTTTAAAATAGAAAGTAAAGTCAATTTCTTTCAAACCTATTTAGAAGACAATAGTTACGATGTTTTGGTACAAAAAGGGATAAGCTCCAAAAAAGTAGATAAAGGTTGTTTGATTTTAAACCAAACAGATACAGAAGGCAGCATTATTTTAAGCGTAGACAATAATAGTTACGATGCACAATATTGGACCGATCATTTTTTAAACATTAAATATGCAGATGACATGAACAATCATACGCATAACTATATCGATTTATGTAAAGAATTTTCAACTGAGATTTTAAAAACCAGTTATGGCGAGCAAGAACGCAACATTTTTTTAGCAAAAACCATAGATTATTTTAAAGAAAATGAAACCATAAATATTGAACGTTTTAAAGAAGAAGTTTTTGAAGACGAAAAACACATACGTTTGTTTGAAGACTTTAAAAAAGAATACGAAGGCGAAGCAAATGTCGTGTTACGCAACCAGTTTGATTTAGCCGATGTTGTTGTAAACAAGGAAAAGAAAAAAATTAAAACCGATATCAAACTCGACACGCACATACAAATTAAACTGGATATTGATGCGCCTGAAGCTGCCAGCGAACATTTAGAACGCGGTTACGACGAAGACAAGAAAATGCATTATTACAAAGTGTTCTTTAATGCCGAAGCATAATTCTGGAATTTGACTGTCTAAAAAAAATAACCGAACTTCGTTTAACGACCGATAAACAAACATTAAAACGTTTTTTATCTAAATATTACAAAACATAGCTCTAAAAAAAATGCACGCGAAAGAAATTGAATTAGACAAAAACGGAAAACACCGATCAACACGAGTGATTAGTTTTGATACGAATTATAATATTTTAGAAGAAAAACTGATTTTTGAGCACGACGATTTTCCCGACTTACCTTTTGGCTCAAACGAAAACAATTTTCCGAACGGATTTTCTGACGACGTTGATTTTGAAGATGCTGAACTTATTAATGGAGAGTATGTTGTTGAAAGAACTGGAACAAGTCATCAAACAGGAAATCCAACAGAACCATATTTTGAAACAACAAATAAGACAGTTTTTAACCATCTAAAGCAAAAAATACGAGTCGAAGAAAATGGTAATTATGAAAATTTTATTCAGACTTTCATTTATGATAGTGAAGGGGATTTAATCGAAGAAAGATTAAGTAATAAGACTAATGGATTGTTTAACTATGATGAAAAAGTAATTTATTTGTACGGAAAAAAATACAATGAGAAACAAAAAAAAGGGTTAACCTTCTAAAATATTCTAAATACGATAATTATTTAGAAATATTTTACTCATATTCTCAATTTGGAGATTTAATGGTTCAATTTGCGAAAGAGAAAAAACGTGACCAAATAGAAATTACTGAAAACCAATTTATCTATATTTATGACGATAAAGGGAATTGGATTATGAAAAGACATATCGTAAATGGAGAATTGATTTCTACTTTCAAAAGAGAATATGGAGATTTTTCGGAATACTTTAAAGAAAACAATGAAGATGACGATAATTTGCCATTTTGATAACAAACTAAAACAAATCTAACGTGTCGCTACGTTTTGTAACAACGTGTATAATTAATTACTTTGGTCGTTGCTTACTTGGAAAATTCCGTTGAAATTTTCTATCTGTATTTGTTAGCTAAATTAATTTCTTAAACACGTTAAACGAACCTCATAAAAAAATCATATTCAAAAAAAAGCCGTCAAATTGAGTGGTTTTTTGAAATGGAATGAAAAAAAATTGTATCGAAATTAGGCTTTTAAATAAAAAACACTTGTTTTCGATACATTGTTGCTTCTGCAAAAACACTCTAACTGACGTGATTTTATTAAGTCTAAGTTTAATCAAAATCAAAACGCAATCCCAAGGAGATATTGTTTTGTTTTACAGCCTGATCTTTAAAAGTTTCCGAGAGATCATATTTTAAGTATAAACTCATACTCCCTAGACCTACATAAGTACTTACACCGTAAACAAAATCGTTAGCATTATAATCGCGGCGTATTTTTTCTTTCACACCATCGCCATCTTGCTTGTATCTTAATTTTTGTTGTGTACCAATATTAAACCCTGCATAACCACCAAGTCCAAATTTAAATTTTCTGTAAGTATTGTATCTAAAATACGTGTCTTTTTCAACTTTATTAGATGGGCCAAATTCAAAATGTACTGGAAACACTAAATTGGTGAATCTAATTTCTGCCTCACGTAGATCTAAAGGAAACGTTTCTAAAGTGGTTTCATTTCCTGTTTGCACAAAAAATTTATTGTCTTTAATCTTATATTTATTCCATTGGAATGAAAACCCATATTTAATTCTTGCAAAATTAGAGTCTTTAGCTAATCTCGTTTTTAACGCATAGCCTAGTTCTGCAAAACCTGATTTTGCAGTTTTATAAGGAGAGTCCCCAAAAGAAACACCATCTATTATGGCATTATTAATCCCCGCTGCATAAACTAAATCACTTGAGGTACGTCGGTCGTATTTTTTTACTCGCTTTTTATTACCTATTCTAATACCTGTAAAAACATTATCACCTTCAATAGATATGCCAATTATAGACCTTTCTGTGCGATTAGAGTCGTAGCCTTCGCCATTACGTTGTAGTAGTGATATTCTATTATCTACAATTGCGATACGGTTTTGAATGTTTAATGCTCTTTTTTTTGCTGCCGCTTCTTTTAAAATTTCGGCTTCTTCATAAGTGATTGCTTTATCATCTATGCGTTGATTAATCGCTTCTACTTCAGCTTTCAAATTTTCTTTTTCCTCTTTTTCAATTTTTTGCTTTAAAGACTCTAAATTTTCTATTTTAGATTGCTTTGTTTGCTCTTGAATAGTGTCTTGCGCCTTCGCTTTTAAAACATAAAAGCTTAAAAAAATAAAGACTACATACTTAATAATTGTTTGCATACTGTTCGTTTTTTGATGATTTATAAATTGATGAATGATTTGTATTAATTAATCGTTGCGCTCGGCAACTACAGTTTTAACTGTGTAATAGCTTTCTTTTACCTTTTTTAGCATTTTATCTCTAAACGATTCTTCTAAATCGTCTTCTACATCTTGTAGTAATTCGTTATAATCTAAAGCGATTGTGTTATCAGACTGGTTTTCCTGCTTTACAATATCTTGCTTGGCTCGGTTTAGAAGAGCGTCTATTTCTGTATCTGTAACTTCTATAACTTTAGCTATTAGATTATTTTCAGTTTCATTTTGTGCTAATAATATTTCAGATTGCTGCTCTTTGTTATTAATACCTGTAATTTCCGAAGTATTTAGGTTATTGATTTTCTCTCCTTTTTTCAATCTTTCTTTTACATTGCTTTTATCAATGTTAAGTTCTACTACTTGTGTTTTATTATTAAAAGTAGAGCTGCTCGTTTTCTTTTCTTCTGGTATTAGACTATTCTCTTTTTCTACTAAAACATCTTCTACATTTGTTGATACTTCTTCTTTGTTAGTTTGCTCAATTGTTTTTTCAGTATCACTTTCTTGAGTAGTATCTACAATTATTGGAGTGGAATTGTTTGGTAGCGTATTTTTAAAAAATAGTTGTGAAACTAATAAAATCCCTACTATACTTGCTGCTATAGCTAACCAAAAGAATCCTTTTTTACTATTCTTTTGTTCAGAAGCATCTAAACGGTCTGAGAGTTTATCCCAGGCATTTGCAGATGGTTCTATAGTTCTTTCTTCGAGCTTGTTTTTTATGTCGTTATCAAAATTAATTGGTGCCATTGCTCATTGTATTTAATTTGTTTATTTTTTCCTGAAGCATTTTACGTGCTTTAAATAATTGCGATTTTGATGTGCCTTCGCTAATGTTTAATGTTTTCGCAATTTCTTGGTGCTTGTATCCTTCTATCGCATACATTACAAATACTATTTTATAACCTTCAGGTAAAGCATCTATTAGCTTCTGTATTTGTTCTACTTCTATTTCAGTCTTTATATTATTGGTATAATCGTTATGTATTTCTACTTCTTCTACAGGAAATTCAATATTTTTTTTTTGCCTTAAGAAAGAGATGGATTCCCTAACCATTATTTTACGTATCCAACCTTCAAAACTTCCTTCGCTTTTAAAACTTTTTAAATTTGAAAACACTTTAAAAAATCCATTAAGCATTGCTTCTTCAGCATATTGCTTATCTTTTATATAATATCTACAAACGCTCAACATTTTAGGTGCATGCAACTCAAACAATACGTGTTGTGCTTCACGATTGTTTTGAATGGCTTTTTTTATAAGCTTCGATTCGTTTTTATATAGCTGAATGACTTTCAAAGGTTATTAGTTTTAGTCTTCTATTGATAAAGACGTATTTTTTATTAAAAGGGTTGCTTGAGTTTTGAAAAAAATTATTTTTTTCTTTCAATAACGTAATTTACCATTAATTCTAAAGAAGATTTGTATTCAGAATCTGGAAATTGTTGTAGTATTTGTAGGGCTTCTGTTTGAAATGCTTTCATTTTTGTTACGGCATATTCTAACCCACCATTTTTTTTGACAAAAGCAATAACTTCATCTACCCGCTTTTTGTCTTTATTATGGTTTTTAATGGAATTTATTAGCCAGCGTCTATCCTTCTTATTGCTATTATTAAGCACATAGATTAAAGGTAGTGTCATTTTTTGCTCCTTAATATCTATACCTATTGGTTTTCCTATGCCTTTTGAGCCATAGTCAAATAAATCGTCTTTTATTTGAAAAGCCATCCCAATTAATTCACCAAATTTTCGCATTGTTTCAACTTCTACCGAATCTGGTTTTACAGAAGCTGCTCCCAAACTACAACATGCAGCAATAAGTGTTGCTGTTTTTTGACGGATGATTTCGTAGTAAATAGCTTCTGTGATATCTAGTTTTCTTGCCTTTTCAATTTGAAGTAATTCGCCTTCACTCATTTCTCTAACAGCAACAGAAATAATTTTAAGCAAATCGAAATCTCCATTATCTATAGACAACAGCAAACCTTTAGATAATAAAAAATCACCTATAAGAACGGCGATTTTATTTTTCCATAACGCATTTATTGAAAAGAACCCGCGGCGCCTATTACTATCATCCACAACATCATCGTGAACCAAAGTAGCTGTATGAATTAATTCTATAACTGATGCACCACGATAAGTACGATCTAAAATTTCACCGTTAGACACCATTTTAGCTACTAAAAATACGAACATAGGTCGCATTTGCTTGCCTTTACGGTTTACTATATAATGAGTAATCCTATTTAATAAAGCAACTTTCGAAGACATTGCCAAACGGAACTTTTGTTCAAAAAGATCCATTTCAAAGGCTATTGGTTGTTTTATTTGTTCAGTTATTTTCAATATTTAAGCTCTAAACATAGGAGTAGCAAATTTACGAATAAACTTAACGTATTACTAAACTATAATTAGCTTTTAATTAGTGAGATAACATTATGGCTTAAAAAAAAGTATTTAATCGAAAAAAAAACAAAGCAATCCAATTAATAACTAACTTAATCGCTTAACTATTAATCTATTACCTATGAAAAAAATTACTTTATTACTTTTTGTAATGTTAGCATTTCAAATAAATGCTAACGCACAAGTACCAGAAACATTTGATGGCGCGACTATTCCTGCTGGATGGACTACATTTATTGGAACTAATGGTGAAGGTGCCACAAATAACTGGATGAATGCTGGAGGTTATATGAGAGTAGCTTATGAAGCTGTAACTACAACTGCTCAAGATTGGCTAGTATCTCCACTAATTCCCATTACTCCAACAACATCCTTATTATTATTTGATCAAACCGATGCTTATGCGCCAGATTATGGTTCTTCTTACACTGTAAGAATTTCAACGACCTCACAAACTAGTCACGCTAGTTTTACAATTGTAGACACACAATCTGAGCTATCTGTAACAGGAGCTGCTCCATTACAATTTAGCCCATATACTGTAGATCTTGCTGCTTACGAGGGACAAAGCGTTTATATAGCATTTGTTTTAGAACAAAATGATGGCGACTATTGGTTTATTGATAACGTAGATTTGGCTAATCAATATGCAACTGCACCAGATCCAGTGACTACACCAGATCCTGCTGACCTTGCAGTAGATGTAGATTTAGCTCAAGATACTGATTATAATGGAGATTTGGTTATAGATGCTGCAGATGCTGCTTATACTTTTACTTGGTCTGATGCGGCAACTGGAGATGCTCCTTCTGGATACACTTTTTATTTGGATACAGCAACACCACCTGTTGCATCATCTTTTAATGCAAGCACAAATACTGGTTTCACAATTTATGGTTTAAATTATTCAACAACATATTATTGGCAAATCGTAGCTTCTAATGCAGGAGGAGATGCTGTTGGATCTGCAATTTGGAGTTTTACAACAGAATCTGATCCATCTTTATCTGTTGAAGAATTTAAGACAGCAAATTTATTTTCTGTTTATCCAAATCCTGTGAAGGATATAGTAAACATTAAAACGAAATTAACTTTAGACTCAGTTGAAATTTACAACCAATTAGGTCAACGTGTCATTTATGAAGAAAACATTTTTAATAATAGCTTAAACATAAGCAACCTATCAAATGGTATTTATTTAATGACTATAAAAGCTGATGATAAAGAAGAAACAATAAAAATTATAAAAGAATAATCATTTCATTAGACCCATTTAAGAAAGCAGCTTTATTAATTTAAAGCTGCTTTTAACTTTTATTTGCCAATTGACCGCAAGCAGCATCAATATCTTTACCTCTACTACGTCTAACAGTAACAGTAATATTATTTGCTTCTAAAACTGATTGGTACATATTTATTGCTGAAGGTTTTGCTTGCTGGAACATACCATCATCAATTGGATTGTATTCTATAAGATTAACTTTACTTGGTGCAAATTTGCAAAACTCCACTAAAGCCTCAACATCTTTTTTTGTATCATTGATTCCATCCCAAACAACATACTCGTAAGTAATTCTGTTTTTGGTCTTTTCATACCAATATACTAATGCCTCACGTAAATCTTTTAAAGGAAATGTAGCGTTAAACGGCATTATTGTAGTTCTAACTTCGTCTATTGCAGAATGTAGTGAAACCGCTAATTTGAATTTAACTTCTTCATCTGCCATTTTTCTTATCATTTTAGGGACTCCAGAAGTTGAAACCACTATTCGTTTTGGAGACATTCCTAAACCTTCAGGTGAAGTTATTTTTTCAATGGCTTTTAATACATTATTGTAATTCATAAGTGGTTCTCCCATTCCCATAAACACAATATTACTTAATGGACGATTATAATAAAGTTTACTTTCTTTATCTATAGCCACAACTTGGTCATAAATTTCGTCTGGATTAAGATTTCGCATTCGTTTTAAACGTGCAGTTGCACAAAACTTACAATCTAAACTACAGCCTACTTGACTAGATACACAAGCAGTTGTTCTTGTTTTTGTAGGAATTAAAACTGATTCTACAATTAAACCATCATGTAATCGCACTGCATTTTTAACTGTACCATCACTACTACGCTGCATTGTATCTACCTGAATATGGTTTATCACAAAATTATCTTCAAGCATTTGACGTGTTTCTTTAGAGATATTAGTCATATCTTCAAAAGTATGTGCTCCCTTACTCCATAACCATTCGTAAACTTGGTTGCCTCTAAATGGCTTATCTCCTTCTTTCTCAAAGAATTCCCTTAGTTGCTCTTTAGTTAATGCGCGTATGTCTTTTTTCTTAATCTCCATAATTAGTGCAAAAATATGATAAAATTGAATCACGAAATGGTTTAATGCCTAAAGATTACTTTTCAAAGAACTCATTTACAATTTATCATAAATAAAAAAGCCTTGTTTTCAGCGTTTGAAACAAGGCTTTAAAATATTATTATATTACTCTTAGATGATTAACATTGCATCACCGTAACTGTAAAATTTATATTTTTCTTTTACTGCCTCTTCATAAGCACGCTTAATAAAATCGTGTCCTGCAAAAGCTGAAGCCATCATTAATAATGTTGACTTTGGTGTATGAAAGTTAGTAATCATTGAGTTTGCAATACTAAATTCATATGGTGGAAAAATAAATTTATTTGTCCAACCATCAATTTCGTTTAAAGTTGCATTTGATGATACTGCACTTTCTACAGCTCTCATAGCTGTTGTTCCAACTGCACAAATACGTCGTTTTTCTTTTATTGCTTTATTTATTTGTTCAACAGCTTTTGGTCCTATAGTAACCTCTTCGCTATCCATTTTATGTTTAGACAAATCTTCTACTTCTACAGGATTAAAAGTCCCTAAACCAACGTGTAATGTTACTTCTGCAAAATCAATTCCTTTAATTTCTAAACGCTTTAATAAGTGCTTAGAAAAATGTAAACCAGCTGTTGGCGCTGCTACAGCTCCTTCATTTTTTGCAAAAATGGTTTGGTAACGTTCTTCATCTTCTGGCTCAACTTCTCTTTTTATGTATTTAGGAAGTGGTGTTTCTCCAAGTTCTTTTAATTTGGTACGAAATTCTTTATACGATCCATCATAAAGAAAACGTAACGTTCTTCCTCTAGATGTTGTATTATCTATAACTTCAGCAACTAAAGTTTCATCATCTCCAAAGTATAATTTATTTCCTATTCTTATTTTACGAGCAGGATCTACAAGTACATCCCAAAGACGTTGTTCTTCATTTAATTCTCTTAATAAAAACACTTCGATTCTCGCTCCTGTTTTTTCTTTGTTTCCAAATAATCTTGCAGGAAATACTTTCGTATTATTAAGAATCATTACATCATTTTCATCAAAATAATCAATAAGATCTTTAAATTGCTTATGTTCTATGGTTTGTTCTTTTCTGTTCAAAACCATTAAACGAGACTCGTCTCTATTTTCTGATGGGTATTCGGCTAATAATTCTTCTGGTAATTCGAAGTTAAAATGTGATAATTTCATTTATAAAATTTATTTAGAAAGTTGCAAAGATACAACCTTGAGATAGGCGTTGTCAAGTAAATGGATGATTATTATTTTTTAAACTGAAAACCTATGGTATTTAAATCGTCCCAAAAGGTTGGATAAGATTTCGAAACCACTTCAGCATCTTCTATTATTATTGATGTTACGAGAGCTAAAGGCGCAAATGCCATAGCCATACGATGATCATTATAAGTCGCAATTGAAATGTCTTTGTTTATTTTTTTTGAAGCAAAAAGCTTTAAGGAATCGTTAGTTATTTCTACTTTACCTCCAAGTTTTTCAATTTCAGTTTTTAATGCTTCAAGTCTGTCTGTTTCTTTAATCTTTAATGTGTGCAAACCTGTCAAATCACATTCTAACCCTAAAGCAAATGCTGTTACAGAGATTGTTTGTGCAATATCTGGTGAATTTGCTAAATCGAATGTTATTACTGATTCATTACTAACTCCTGAAACTTTTTTCAGAATTACTGAATTTTCATTATAAAAGGTTGCAACTCCAAAATCTTTATAAATTTCGGCTAAAGCAGAATCGCCTTGCAAACTGTTCACTTTGTATGAAGTTAACTCTATTTCTGTTCCCACATCGCATAATGCCACAATACTATAAAAATATGAAGCCGACGACCAATCTGATTCCACTACTAATATTTCCTTTTTAAGTGGCTGTGCCAGAGGTTTTACCGTTATACTATTATTATTAAAATGCGTTTCTATTCCTATTTCACTTAGCAAGCTCAACGTCATATTAATATAAGGTACGGATGTTATTTTGCCTTCGAGGGTTAATTCTATACCATTTTCGATCTTTGAAGCTATTAGCAATAATGCTGAAATATATTGACTACTTACATTTGCTTGTAAAGTAACTTTGTTTTTTGTTAGTTTTTTCCCTTTTATTATTAATGGCGGAAATCCTTCATTTTCTTTATAGCTTATTTCTGCACCTAATTGATTTAAGGCATCAACCAAAATTTTTATTGGACGCTCTTTCATTCTTTTGGATCCTGTCAATTCAATTTTTCGTCCTTCTTGTGTTGAAAAAAAGGCAGTTAAAAAGCGCATTGCTGTACCAGCGTGATGAATATCTATAATTTCTGAGTCTGATTTTAATGCTTTTTGCATTAAAACGGAATCGTCTGAATTTGAAAGATTTTCTATTTTAATATTAGGATATAGTGCTTGCAACAACAATAATCTATTAGACTCACTTTTTGAACCTGTGATTTCTATCGCTAATTTACCAGAAGAAATGGTTGATTTATTTATTTTTAGGTGCATTCGTTACTTTAACTTTTCATTGTTTTGATGACGATCGTGATCTCGTTTTGTTTTTAAATCTAACTTTTTATCGAAAGCATCTTGTAAATCTATTCCGGTTTGGTTTGCTAAGCATAATACGACAAACATTACATCGGCTAGTTCTTCGCCTAAATCTTTGTTCTTATCACTTTCTTTTTCACTTTGCTCACCATAACGGCGTGCAATTATACGAGCAACTTCGCCTACTTCTTCTGTAAGCTGAGCCATATTAGTAAGTTCATTAAAATAACGAACGCCATGTTCTTTTATCCAATTATCTACTTCTTGCTGTGCGTTTTTAATATCCATTCTCTATATTTTATAAAAATCAGCTTATATATTGTAATTTATGCTTTTATCAATACTACTTTCTCTGTTTGTTTTTCTATCATTATTTGATAGAATTTTTTAAATTCCTCATATTCTTGAGGCATTATTAAAGTTTTATTTAACTTTAGCACCATTACTATTTGCAATAAATTTCCATTTGCGCGTGCTAAAAAAGAAAACTCGCCTTCTGCTCCATTAAATTGTATTATTATATTTTCAGGCAATGATTCAACAGCATAACCTTCAGGCAACATAATATTTATCATATATTTATCTTCTATTGGATATACAAAATCTATTGGATATTGTCTCGCATCTTCCTTAAAAGGATTGTCTTTTGGAGCTAAAAACAGTAATGGTGAAAAATATAATTTATTTGCAATTTCTTCTAAAGCACTATTATACTCATAATCGTAAGAATACTTAAATGGTTCTGATAATTCTTCTGAATTTTCTACTTCTAAATTAGAAATTTCCAATCCGACTTTATCTTCTTCCAGATCTCCGGTAATCTCATCATCGGTGGAATTATCATTATTATTTCTTTTTCTTTGTGCTTGATAATCTGTGTAATGGTTTCTTACTTTTCCTTCCGCAGATAAATCATCATTTAAATTAACATTTAAAGATACAATTTCTTTTGATGCTGTTTTAGGCATTAGCTCTACCCAAGTTGACTCTCCATTTTCTTTAATTAATCGCCCTTGCCAATTTAAAGTTTTTATAGGTAATACATTTATTGTAGAAAACTTTTGAGATGCATCTAACAAAACTTGCTTACCATCTATATTAACAATGCAAATAACATAGTTAAACCCTTCTCTAGTTGGCAAAATAGGAATCCCATTGTCTTTAGTACTCACTAAGACTGGGTCGGCATTAAATTCTGCATGTCTTAACATAGAGACTAACATTAAATTAATATCCGCTACGTTACCACTACCATCTTTATATGCCTTTCTAACACCTTCTTGAGTATAATAGCCCCTCATTTCATTCCATTTTACCTTGGATTTTACGTGCTCAAAAATTAATGCTATTTTTTGTTCAGCACTTGTAACAGAATTAATTAAAGCATCTATATCATCTTCGTAGTATCCTTTTTTATCTATTTGAGTACCGAAAGATTGACTATCATAAATTGTTTTTGTGACTTTTTCCCAAGTTGTAGAAAAGCTTTTAACTGAAGAATTTGGATACTTTGTAGACTCTAATTCCATAATTAACTTTGATTGATAATTTTGTAAATTATCAACATAGGATTCGTCTTTTAATGCTGGCACATTAAATTCGTTTACCGTAATGACATTTTGAATATAATGAACATTATTAGACTGTTGATTACTCATCGTAGAGTTGAAAATTATTTTACCGTTTTTTTGAGATTTTATAATTTTTGGCTGATAATTCGACTTTAAATTTGATAATATTTTATAATTGAAATATTCTGGTGTTCTTACATTTACTTCTAACACTTTAATTGGAATTCTTTGCTGAAATTCTATGTCATCAATAGCTAAAAAGGGTGATTGAATTGTATATTTATATTCAATAACACATCCTTCTTTAACATTGGGCATTGTGAATTTTTCCGTTTTCCAATATTCATTGTTCTCTTCTTCAAAAACACCATTGTTTTTTAGTTTATCTTCTATTATTTTACCGTTTTCAATATTATATGTAACTGCTTTTAAACCTCTAATTTCTTCTTCTGTACTATTAGACTTATTATACAAAACGACTTTTTTTGTTGCCCTATCAAATCCTTCTTTATTGTAAATTTTTATACGCTCATGTATTTCATTGCGTTGCACAAAGCCTTCATTTGCATTATAATCAAAGTAAACTTTTTGACTTCTATATAAAATTGTTGCTGTAGCTTCAGTATCTTCTGAATTAACAGTTTCTAAAAGCTCTTCTTTACTTACTTTTCCAAATCTATAATCTTGAGAAATAGCAATGTTTACAGTTAAGAGTAAAGCAAATATTATTAGTTTTTTCATAGTTTGGTTATTTCTTTTTTAGTGCTATTTTAGATTTATCGTGCTTAACAACTTGAAGTCGGAATTCTCTAAAAGCTTTATAATCTTCTTTATTAAATGCTCCTTTACTTAAAATGAATATTCTTTTAAAAATTAAAGTGTTCTCTGTATCAGCCTTTTTTTGAATTGATGATGAATATTCGCCGAATTTATTTTTTATTATTACTTTCTCTGGCAAGGTTTCGATTTGCATGCCACTTGGTATGACAATTTCAAATTCATCAATATCTGTAAAACCTCTATCTATTTCAAATGGTAATTTTCTATTTCTATATCTTGGCGGAGCACTTGACATTTTATTAAACATATTGGGCTCCAACAGTATAACATCACCAATTTCTGTCATATATTTAGTAGCTGAAACTTTAATGTTTTCTGTAAACACTACTTCATCCTTATCATTATCAAATGCCATAGAAATTATATCAAGATTACTTATGTTGTCCCAATATTCTTTATAATGTAATTTTTGATCCTTTACTTCTTCCTTTTCAATATCATCGTGATAATCATATTGTGTTCCATAGGTTTGTATTTTTACATTAGCAACTAAACCACCTGATTCATCTATTGTAATTTCAGCCTTCGTTTCTTGTAAATTATCCTTGGTATTATAAATTTTTGTATGTTTAATTTTACCACCTTCTGGTGTAATTATCAATGCGTCTCTATCATCTGTAAAATTAGCGTTATATCCAAAGGGAACTGTCTGACTAGTGCATTCTAACCATACATAATCATTATCATTAGGTACACATAAAATAACATGGTTTCCTTCTGTTACAGAAAAGTCTTTGTCTATACTTCTTATATTCTTATCTCCATATATGACCGTATAATAAGATTCTACACCTACTTCATTAAGTAGTGCTTTTGTATAATTAGATAATGCTTTACAATCTCCATATCCTAATCTATCTACATCATTGGCATACATAGGTTTCCAACCTCCAATACCTACTTGCACACTTATATAGCGTGTTTTATTCTGCATATATTCATAAACTATCTTTGCCTTTTCAATCTTAGTTTTAGCATTTATTGTTAATGTTTTTACTTCATCTTTTGCTTCTTGAGATAAGTTTTGAGTGTCTGATATTAAGTTTTCATCCATCCACTTTCCAAAATCCAACCAATTATTATTAACACCTCTAACGCCTTCCATATTAAATTCTGTTAATGCTGCCTTTAAAAATGGTGCATATGATTTAAATGGAGGACTATATGCCTCGTGCTTTATTGCTTTTAAGTCTTTAGCTAGATAATGGTAGTCGCTTTGTTTTTCTATTTTATAATCTTCAAAATTTGAAGTTTTAATCTTCAATTCAATTTCTGATTCATTTGTTATTTTGTATTCTGCATTTTGAGTGCTAACTGCAAAACCTTCAATAATTCTCCAGCCAGGGATAAATGCTGTTGATGAATATTCTACTTCAGTCTCGAAAACTATAGTATAAGGATAATTAATTGGTGTATATCTTAAATATTTTACGCGATTATCGGAATATAATGTCCCACCTGGAACTGCGCTAACATCTTCAAAGTCATTTTTTCTGAACTTTTTTATCTCGTTTCCATCAACATCATATATTCTAGCTTCTAATTTTTTTATAGATGTATTTTTATCATAATGCTGATAAGTGCCGTCTTTTGAATCGCCTGCTTCATTTAAAATAGTTACAATCCTTTTGTTGTTGTATACCATTTTATTATATGATTGAATATTAATATGAATATCATCAAACCTTACAACTGCATTGGCATTGTGCTTTAATTCTGAAGGAATCGTATTTGCTTTTAGCAAGTATTCTTCTTGGGAAAAAATCTGAAATGAAATGAAAAGGAATAAAATAGCGAAAAACTGCCTTGAAAACATAAGTTTAGGTTTAGAATTTTTAAAAATAGAACTATTTAAATAATAACAAAAAGAAGATGCGTTATTATTCCTTATTTTTTGTGTCAATGATAATTGTTACAGGACCATCGTTTAATAATTCAATTTTCATATCGGCACCAAATTTCCCTGTTTTTATGGATTTATTTAGGGTTGATTCCATTTTCAAAACAAAAGCCTCATATAAAGGAACAGCTATTTCTGGCTTTGCTGCTTTAATATAACTTGGTCTGTTTCCTTTTTTTGTACTCGCGTGCAATGTGAATTGGCTCACCACAATAACATCTCCATTTGTGTCAATTAGAGATTTATTCATAACTCCGCTTTCATCTCCAAAAATGCGGAGATTTGATATTTTATTGACTAACCAATCAATATCTTCTTGATGGTCTTCAGTAACAACTCCTATTAGAACTAATAGTCCATTGCTAATTGAAGCAACAATTTCATTATCAATACCCACACTCGCTTTTGAAACACGTTGTATTACTGCTTTCATTCCTTTTCCCAGATATCTGTTCTGTAATGCTGATCATCTCCTTCAATAATTTGAACATAACTATTGTAGCGAGATGGTGCTATTTCATCTTTTTCTAAAGCTTCTTTTACAGCACATTTTGGTTCTTCTATATGTAGACAGTTATTGAATTTACAATCTTGCTTTAAAGCAAAAAATTCTGGAAAATAATCTCCAATTTCTTCCTTTTCCATATCTACAACACCAAACCCTTTTATGCCAGGTGTATCTATAATTTTAGCATTAAAACTTAAATCAAACATTTCGGCAAATGTAGTGGTGTGCTGCCCTTGCATGTGTTGCGTTGAAATCGCTTTTGTTTTTAAATCCAATGTTGGTTCTATGGCATTAACCAATGTAGATTTACCAACGCCGGAATGCCCTGTAAACATACTCACTTTACCTAACATTAAGCGCTTGACTTTATCTATATTTTCTCCTGTTTTAGCCGAAATCCCTATACATTCATACCCTATTTTTCGGTAAATATGTGCTAAATATTTCACTTCCATTAACGTCTCTTCATCATAAGTATCAATTTTGTTGAAAAGTAACACTGCTTTGATTGAATACGCTTCGGCAGTAACTAAAAAGCGATCTATGAAACTGGTAAATGTTGGTGGATTATCTATAGTTACAAGTAAAAAAACCTGATCTATATTTGAGGCTATAATATGTGTTTGCTTAGAGAGATTTACAGATTTACGTACGATGTAATTTTCTCGATCGTGAATTTTAGTAATAACCCCTGTTTCTTGATCACTTTTGGTGTCTAAATCAAAATCTACATAATCGCCAACAGCTATGGGATTTGTACTCTTAATTCCTTGTAAACGAAATTTACCTTTTATACGGCATTCGTACGTTGCACCAAGTTCTGTTTTAACGGTGTACCAACTTCCTGTAGATTTATAAACTAGTCCTGTCATTAATACAAAGATGGAAATTATTAGTTTGCTATACAACAAAAAAAGCCTCGCAATTGCGAGGCTTTTCACTTATGATTTTATTATTTTTTCTTGATGATTAATCGATTCTTGGTGAATCGCTTTAAATAATTTTAAAATAAATTCTTCGCTCAAACCTTTATCTTCTCCTTCTAAAACCATTTTACCTAAAATCTCATTCCAACGTTTACTTTGCAAAACAGCTACGTTTTTTTGCTTTTTAAGTGCTCCTATACCATCTGCAACTTGCATACGTTTTCCTAGAAGTTCTATAATTTGATTGTCTACAACATCTATTTTTGCTCTTAAATTATTAAGCTCGTTGTTATATTCTGCTTCTGGATTACTTTCTTTTCTGATTTTTAAATCCTTCATTATTTGCACCAATGCCTTTGGTGTTACTTGCTGTGCTGCATCACTCCAAGCATTATCGGGATCAAAATGTGTTTCGATCATTAAACCATCAAAGTTTAAATCTAAAGCTGTTTGAGATACATCAAAAATCATATCGCGTTTCCCTGTAATATGTGATGGATCATTTATTAATGGTAGATCTGGAAATTTTGTTTGCAGCTCAATGGCCAATTGCCATTCTGGAGTATTTCTATATTTAGATTTTTCGTATGTTGAAAACCCTCTATGAATAACTCCAAGTTTTTTAATATCGGCAGAAGCTAAACGCTCAATCGCACCCAACCAAAGTGGTAAATCTGGGTTTACCGGATTTTTAACCAACACTACTTTATCTGTTCCTTTTAAAGCATCAGCTATTTCTTGAACTATAAACGGACTTACAGTTGAACGTGCACCAATCCATAATAAATCAATATCGTGTTCTAAAGCCAACTCTACGTGTGCTCTATTGGCGACTTCTGTTGCCGTTTTTAAACCTGTTTCTGCTTTTACACGTTGTAACCATTTTAAACCTAATGCACCAACACCTTCAAACATTCCTGGTCTTGTTCGTGGTTTCCAAATACCAGCTCTAAAATAACTAACATCTGTATCTTTTAGCTCGTGAGCTATTTTTAACACTTGTTCTTCTGTTTCTGCACTACAAGGTCCAGCAATTACTAATGGATGATTTAATTTTAAATCGTCTAACCACGTTCTCAGTTCTTTTTTATTTTCCATTGTTACTTATTTTTCCTCTTTCGAGCTTAACTTATTCCGTTTAAAATCTGTTTTATGTAATTGGTGTCTTTCATAGCGTTGTAAATACCATCAAAGTCATCGTTTTTCATCATTTCTTTAAAATCGGACAAATTGTGAATGTACTCTTCTAAAGTTTCAATTACATTGTCTTTGTTTTGCTTAAAAATTGGTGTCCACATAGCTGGTGAGCTTTTCGCCAATCTTACAGTGCTTTCAAAACCACTTCCTGCCATATCAAAAATATCGCGTTCATTTTTTTCTTTTTCAATCACAGTTTTACCTAACATAAATGAACTTATGTGAGATAAATGTGATACATAAGCGATGTGTTTATCATGTGATTCGGGATTCATATAACGCATACGCATACCAATTGAAGCAAATAAATTTAGAGCACTTTCCTGAAGTTTAAATGCTGTTTTTTCTACTTCACAAATAATATTTGTTTTACGCTGAAACAAATCGTTTATCGCTGCTTTTGGACCTGAAAACTCTGTACCTGCAATAGGATGCATTGCTAAAAAGTTCCTGCGTTTTGTATGATTTTCAACTGATTTACAGATATCTAATTTTGTTGAACCTACATCGACCACCAAACCAAAATCTGAAATATTATTTAAAACTATTGGCAACATATCTACTGAAGCATCTACAGGAATTGAAAGGATAACCAAATCTGCTTTTTTTAAGTCTTCAATACTTGCCTTTTTGTCTATTATGTTTAACTCCAAAGCTTCTTCAAGATGTGCTTCTTTATTATCAATACCGTAAATAATAGCTTCTGGTCGTTGCTTTTTTATATCTAAAGCCAAACTTCCGCCTATTAATCCTACTCCTATTATAAAAATGTTTTTCATACTCTTGCTATTGCTTCTTCAATGACTTCGGTTGTTGCACACAACGAAAATCGAACATAACCTTCACCCTGACTTCCGAATACTGTTCCTGGAGTTATGAAAATATGATTCTCTTTTAATAGTTTATCTATAAATTCTTCTGCTTTAAAAAACGGAGGCAACTTTGCCCAAACAAACAATCCAATAGCATTCTCATCATAAGAACAATTCAGCCTTGTGGCTAAATCCCATATTAATTGCCGTCTTTGTTTGTAAACATTATTTAAACTTACATACCATACACTAGAACATTTTAAGGCTTCAATGGCTCCTTTTTGAATGCCATAAAACATTCCAGAATCCATATTGCTTTTCACCTTAATTATAGCATTTATATAGTCGTTAGCACCTAAAACCATTCCAACGCGCCAACCTGCCATATTAAAAGTCTTACTTAAAGAGTTTAGTTCTAAACACACCTCTTTTGCTCCTCTTATACTTAATATGCTAAGCGGAGTATCGTTTAAAATAAAACTATAAGGATTATCGTTTACTACTAAAATGTTATGTTTTTTAGCAAAAGCAACTGTATCTTCAAATACTTTTTTTGTTGCAATGGCTCCTGTTGGCATATGTGGGTAACTTAACCACATTAATTTTATTTTGCTTAAATCTTGCTGTTCCAATGCTTCAAAATCTGGACACCAATTATTAGATTCATCTAAATCGTAAAACACAGGTTTTGCCTCTAATAATTTTGTTACAGATGAATATGTTGGATAACCTGGGTTTGGTATTAAAACTTCATCGCCTTTATTTAAAAATGCCATAGAAATATGCATAATACCTTCTTTGCTTCCCATTAATGGCAGAACTTCTGTCAAAGGACTAACATTGACATGAAAGTTGTTTTTATAAAACGCAGCAATAGCCTCTCGCAATTCTGGCAAACCTTGATAGCTTTGATACTTATGTGCATTTACATCACCTAAACTTTTTGTAATTGCTTCTATAACTTTTTTTGGCGGTTCTAAATCTGGGCTACCAATACCTAAATTAATTATAGGCTTACCACTTGCCATAAGAAGATTAACTTCCTTAAGTTTTTTTGAGAAGTAGTATTCTTCCACACTATTTAATCTGTTAGCTACGTCTATCATTTCTTTGCATTTTTATATTCGCCTAGTACTTTAAAATGTGTAGCCATTATTTCCATTATAGCTTTTGCTTTTTTGTAATCGTTATAACTTTCAAAAGTAACATCTACAAAAAAGGCATATTTCCAAGGTGTTTCAATTTTTGGAAGTGATTGAATTTTTGTTAAATTCAATTTACAATCACTCATAACATTCAAAATGGTTGCCAAACTGCCTCGTTTGTGATCTAATTCGAATTTAATTGAAGCTTTGTTTATTTCTTCTTCAGGGATTTCTGAATTGGTACGTTTTACAATTACAAAACGTGTTTCATTATATTTTATGGTTTGTATGCTTTCAGATAATATATTTAACTCAAAAATTGATGCTGCTAACTTACTTGCTATTGCGGCAACTCCTTTTAATTGTTTTTTCTGAATTCTTTCCGCTACTTCTGCTGTGTCTTTGTCTTCAACAAGCTTAATCGTTGGATACTTTTTAAAAAACGCTTTACATTGCAATAATGCCATTGGATGAGAATAGACTTCTTTTATATCTTCGATTTTTTGCCCTTGCAAAGCCATTAAATTATGCTGAATATCTAAATAATGCTCGCCAACTATATGTAAATGATGGGTATCTATTAACGCGTAATTAGGTATTATTGAACCTGCAATAGAATTTTCGATAGCCATTATAGCGGCATCGGTTGATTTATTTAAAAGATTATCTACTGTTGTATCAAAAGACAAACATTCACTAATTGCAACAGTTTCACCAAAATACTCTTGCGAGACAATGTGGTGAAAAGACCCTTTTATTCCTTGTATAGCTACAGATTTTATCATAAAAAAAGTCCCGATTTACATCGAGACTTAGGTTTTTATATATGTTGTTAAAATTACACACATAACGTCTCGTTCTTTTTGCTAAAAAAGAAATAGAACCAGTTATAATATGTATTTTTAATTGCTTTCATTGTTGTAATAGGACATAACCTTATACACATATGGCGCTGCCGACAGACAGAATAGTT
>ERZ1027208.189-NODE-189-length-30103-cov-15.559638_pt1 | contig 30103 bp, 30 predicted proteins | sample MGYA00520867_ERZ1027208 | MGnify/ENA primary metagenome ERZ1027208 (study PRJEB33311, sample SAMEA4378413) | marine metagenome | biome: Marine biome; feature: Fjord; material: Water | collected 2014-07-20T08:00:00Z/2014-07-... | depth 75 m ...
CCCAGAGGGATAGGCCCATAAACAGCGTGTTAAGGCACGCAACACCGCCTTCAATTCAATAAAGCGATAGCGCCCGTCAGTGATCGACAGGGCGCTAGTCCCGAAGGGATGAAGCGAAGCGCAACCCGAAAGAGCGCGCCCGGACGGCCAAGAAACATTAATGGGGTGGCATTACTTAAAAACCCAGTATATAAAAAGGGTAATGGTTGCTGATATGTTGAATTATCACTAAAAAATGGATTTTCGCTCTTATATTCCTTACCGTAGAGCTTGCTAAGCATACTAGCTTGAGTGACAGCGATTTACCGCGAGACGACAAGATGTATATTACAAAACTCAGCCTTATTAATTACCGTAATTTTGCCAATACTAAATTGTTATTTTCCCAAGGGATAAATACCATTATTGGTGAAAATGCTTCAGGTAAGACAAACCTATTCCGATCTATCCGGTTGCTACTCGATGGCTCTATGCGGCGATCTTCGATGAATTTGGATGAAAAAGACTTTCATCGAGGGCTGGATAACTGGAGAGGGCATTGGATAATAATAAGTATAGAGTTTGATGAAATCTCACATGATGAGGCTATTCAGGCACTCTTTCTTCATGGTACGGGGGTTTTAGAGGAGGGTGCTGTTGATCGGGCATCCTATAACTTGTTTTTCCGTCCCAAAGATACGATCAGAAACGATTTAGCTCAGCTAGATGATGGCGATGTCGCAGGCCTACAGGCAATCTTGGATAACATTGACATTGATGATTATGAAACTTATGTCACTGGTAAAAGTAGTGCTGATTTTAATGATCCCGAAGTGTATCGGCGCATTGTGGGTGATTTTGATAATGTTCAATTTCCAGAAGAGTTAAATCCAGAAGAGATCGGGGGTAAAGTCCCCCCAATTCTCTCTATGACTAAAGAAGTCTCATTTACTTATGTACAGGCACTCAGGGATGTTGTGTCAGACTTTCATAACAACCGAACTAACCCTTTGCTCACATTGCTAAAAATGAAAAGTGGGGAAATAGACCAGGCGCAATTCGCCCCCATCGTTGAGCAAGTCCAAAGTTTAAACAGTGCAATTGAAACACTAGAAGATGTTCAAACAATTAGACAGGATATTAAAAGCACGGTCAATGAAACCGTCGGTGATGCTTATTCCCCCAATTCTATATCCATTAATTCAGACCTACCTGACGAAGCAGAGAAGTTATTTCAAGCATTAAAATTATTTGTCGCTGAAACTGATGATGGACACGAGGGTGAAATCCACGAAATGAGTTTGGGCGGGGCAAACTTAATATATTTAACTTTAAAGTTATTAGAGTTTAAGTATCAAAAAAGCAATCAAACAATCGCCAATTTTTTACTGATTGAAGAGCCTGAAGCGCATATCCATACTCATATCCAAAAGTCACTTTTTGATAAACTTAAATATCCAAACACACAAGTAATCTATACAACCCATTCTTCCCATATTTCCGAAGTAAGCAATATAGAAAATGTGAATGTGTTAGGTAAAATTGACGGCAGTTACACAGCGTTCCAACCATCAGCGGGATTAACCGACACACAAATAGAACGAGTCCAACGATACCTCGATGCAGTGCGGAGTAATTTACTTTTTGCCAAAAGTGTCATTCTTGTGGAAGGTGATGCTGAAGAAATACTAATCCCAATATTAACAAAACAGGTGTTAGGCATCAGCCTTGATGAATTAGGCATCAGTCTAGTCAACATTCGTAGTACGGGCTTTGAAAATGTTGCACTGCTTTTTAATGAAAGCCGTATAAAAAAACGGTGCAGCATAATTACTGATAATGATCTGGCTTACTTTGATACCACAGAACAAGACGCGGATTCAGAAGAAATAGCGTCGGCAAAAAGGAAAGCACTGAGGTCGCAAGTTTCAGGGATCACTAGAAAAACAGCACTAGATGATTTTTGTAATGGTAATCCTTGGGTGAACCCATATTATGCTCCCCATACATTTGAAGTAGATTTTATTGCAGCAGGCAATGGAACGCTTACATCTACCATTAGCAGGGATGTTTATTTAGACGCTGGGACAATAAGCATCGCCGAAACTGAATTGAAATCGCCTGAAAAACCCATATATGGGAAAAGAGTCCTGACGATGGCCAATCATTCGGGTAAAGGGTGGTTTGCAATTTTACTGGGTAAAGCAATTAGCCATAAAGTAGTGATACCAAGTTACATCATTGATGCAATATTTTTCGCACATGGCAATGTAAGCCTAGAAACAATACACGGGATTTTGCAATATAGACTGAGAAAAATTATTGATGACTTGAATCAACAAGAAGCAATGGTAAATTCCGCTCAAGATCAAGAGGCGCAATGGTATAGTGATTGGAGAGCGTATATAGCAACAAGAAGAACGGCAATTACAGGCTTCAAGGCTGAGTTACAGGCATACTTGTCGGGAACTGTAAGCTTGCAGCAGTTACAAGCGTCAATGACAGAAAAGTTTCCAGAAGATCAAATCATCCCTTTCTTTGCCAGGTTTTAACGTATGCCCATCTGGAAAGAGGGAGACCTAAATGATGAACAGATTGCCGCAATAGAAGAAGACGATAGTGTTTTTCTAGTTGCTTGCCCAGGTAGTGGAAAAACCAGAACCCTCACCTATAAAATAGCCCATGAACTTTCGAAATTAGAATCAACAAAAAAATGGGTTGTGGCTATTACTTACACCCATCGTGCTGCGGACGAAATTCAAAACCGTATAGAACGGCTGGGTATTGATACGTCCCAACTATGGATAGGCACTATTCATTCGTTCTGCTTGGAATGGATACTAAAACCCTATGCTCTTTATCACGATGCATTGAAAAATGGTTTTCGAGTAATTAACTCATTTGATAGTGAAAAACAAATAACGGGACTTTGTCAAAATCTAACGACATCGTCAGTAAGGTACTGGGACTGCGGGTTTCACTTTACTACAACAGAGCGGGTTTTATCAGCAAAGCCACGTTTATGGTCTGACGTAAATACTATTCTAGATCAATACTATGAAATATTAAGATTAAACAAACAAATTGATTTCGAGCTAATTCTAAAATATGCCTATGACTTGATAAGAAAAAACCCTTCAATTAACAAAATATTAAGCTCGTTATTCACACACATATTAATTGATGAATATCAGGATACAAAAGAAATTCAGTATGCCATTGTTTCAGCCATACTAAGGTCAGGAGATGGACGTGTTAAAGCCTTTGTTGTAGGCGATCCTAACCAATCCATATACGAATCATTAGGCGGATACGCAATAACTGCTAATGACTTTTCTGAGCTGGCTCAAATTAATTTTATTGAGATGGAGTTGTCGCGTAACTATAGAAGTTCGTCTCGTATCATAGATTATTTTAGTCACTACAACGCTTATAATACGAAGATAGAACCGGCTGGAAAATTTGCAGATTTCCCAAGTACTATTACCTTTGATGCCCACGTCAACAAGGGTGACTTGTTGACTCCGTTAACTAGAATTATCACTCACAGTATCGAAGAGGAAGGGATCTCTCCAAATGAAATATGTATTTTAGCACCTCAATGGGCATATTTAGCGAGCATGACACGATCACTGGTGGGGGCATTACCAAACTATTCATTTGATGGGCCTGGCATGGTGCCTTTTACACGAGATATTGATAATTTCTGGTATAAATTATCAAGGATTATATTAACGGAACCTTCACCCTCCATGTATATCAGGCGGTTACGGTGGGCAAGAGAAATAATATTAGCTCTAAATGATGCCAATGTTGATATTGGGAGTCTGACAAATAAATCACTTCTGAGAGAATGTAATGCTATCGACCTTACTGAGCAAGATGGCCTTACTTATTTAGAACAATTCTTCAATGAATTATTCAATAATATCAATATCGACTTTAGATCAATTCCTAGTCTTGTTGAGCATCACACAGATTTCTTTTCCAGCTCACAAGATCGCATAGAACGTTTACAAGAAAAAGAGGCAACATTTATTAGTGACATCGCCTCATTTCGGAAAGTATTTGAGAATCGTTCGGGCATTACGGTATCAACAATACATGGCATCAAAGGCGAGGAATATGATGTGGTCATTGCATACGCGCTATTAGAAGGTATGGTGCCATTTTTTGGTGAGTCAGAACAAAGTGCAAAAAAATCACTCTATGTTGTAGGCTCTAGAGCAAGAAAGCACTTGCATCTAATTTCTGAGCGAGGAAGGATGTATGGGCGAGGTCATAGAAGAACAGAATATCCTCCTACAGCAATATTGAGCCAATGTAATTTTAATTACAATGCTTAAACGAGAGACATCATTCTGCATAAACTGCATGCCATTATTTGGTAGGGGATAGAATTATATTAATGTTCTATTCCTTTCAGGCGCCATAAATGTATGTAGACGCAATTGAGTGCCGAAAGTATCTTTTGGTAGAGCTTTTCCCTCGTTGAGGTACAGCAGGAGACATGTAGTTTACCGATAATGCTACCAAAGTTGTTGACGCAGTTGAGAACTTCCTCGATGCTGTCAGCGTTGCTTGTAAGCGTGTTTGTTTCACGTTTGAAATTATTAAAGTCGATTAATAAATTATTCATGGTGTCGCTTCTGGACGGCATACAACAGGTGGCGGAAAGTTTGTCTAATAATTCGCAACATTGATTGATGGCATTTTCAAGCTCGCGAATAATCATTAGATTTTCAGATGTTATCGTTGTCATCGTTGATTCCAAGTGTTTGGTATTTAGGTACTGATGTGTTGCGACTCAATAAGACAGCAGATGGAGTCTCCATTCGGCGTGTTGTCCGGCATGTTGCCCCAAGCCGTTAGTGCCGACTCCATTCTTGCATTCAACTCAACTAGCTCCTGTATGCGTCGCTTACTCTCTTTTATATGGTCAACAAGTAACTCTTTTACCCGTGGACACGGTGAATTGCCTTTTTGTGCATCGTCAAAAATCATTTTGACTTCTTGTAACTTGAAGCCCAATTGCTGTGCTCCACGAATAAACTGCATTCGCATCAGTGCTTTCTCGGAAAACAATTGATAGCCATTGTCGGGGTGTTTGCTGGTCTCTATTAAGCCTAATTCGACATAGTGACGAACAGTTTCTCGGGGTACATTGGCATTTTTTGCGAATATTCCAATTGTCATCATGCTCATTACTCCTAGCTGAGTTCCTGTAGTGTAAAACCATAGGGTAACAACATGGTCAAGAAATAGGTGAGCAGGGTCAAGGGCCTGTTCATATTCTTGGTGTAAGAGCGGATTTTTACTTTTAGCACAGACGCGAATATTGGGTTGCGCCGTAAAAAGAATTGAACTAATGTACCCTGTGTATGTTCTATAGTTGTACAGAATGAAAGGCGTATTGAAAAAGTAATGCTGATGGCAAGATACAAAACAATTATCGTGGTGCTACTGACACTGTTTTTTACCGGTCAGGTCTTGGCGTCTGCGAAACTGTCCTGCCCAAGTCAATCGTCTGAGCAGACGATATCTTCAGATATGATGGATCACTCTCAACACTTAAAAATGGACTCTTCTTCAGCCGATACAATGGCTGGCGCTGAGTGTTGCCCTAATTGTGACTGTAATTTAGGCGGATGTACCGCCACTGCCGTTTTGCCCACAGCTCAATCTCTATTCGTAACCGGGGTTGTCTCATTGACAAACCATCACAATGAGTTGGCTGCAAACCAGCTAGCTGTTTCTCTCTTTCGTCCCCCTATTTCCCGCTAATAAAGGGTAAGTGCGCCTGAAATTCAGCGCGCCTTGACCGTTATACGTTAGCGGGAGTCTTAAAACTCCCAATTAGAAAGCCTGAAAGGGCCTCAATTCTCTATGGGAGTTATCATGGAACCGTATGTTAGAAAAATGCGATGGTTAGTATCCATCATTGTGTTGGTCAGTGTTGCCGCATGTTCGGATAATGCTGAACTCGTCAATATGCCAGCCGTCGAAGAGTCGTCAGTCGAAAAAATATCGCTGGATGTCTATAAAAGCCGAACCTGTAATTGTTGTAAGAAGTGGGTTGATCATATCGAGGCTTCCGGCTTCGAGACTTCAGTGCATCACCCTGCCAATTTGAATAAATTAAAGTCTGATAAGGGGATTTCTCCTCGTTACCAATCCTGCCATACGGCTGTTTCAAAAGATGGCTATGTATTTGAAGGCCATATTCCCGCAGATATTATTCAGCGATTCCTCGCTAATCCTCCTCCGAATGCTATTGGTCTAGCCGTTCCCGGCATGCCTGCGGGTAGTCCTGGGATGGAGATGGGCAGTCGGCACGATGAATACGATGTCTTTTTGCTAAGCAAAGACGGTGGTGACGTTGTATACGAGCATATAGGTCTATGAACATATTGGCGCGAACGACCAATGCGAACTCGCCAAATTGTGAGAAATGTGATTCGAGAGGTATGAAATGAAAAATAGTTCGGAAAGGGTGGGTTTATTGAATCCACTCTCGATATCCCGCCGCCGTTTTGTTACCGGCGTTGCTGCGAGTGGTGCGTTGTTAAGTTTGGGGCTGGGCTCGACATTGTCGTTAGCATCGCCCCAAAGCCGTATAGGACCAACGACTCTGCGAGGGAGGGAATTTGACCTTAATGTCGGCTATCAACCCGTTAACTTCACGGGTAAAAATCGTATGGCCACTGCCGTCAATGGTTCGGTGCCCGCGCCGATTTTACGCTGGCGCGAGGGCGAGCGAGTCACGTTGAGAGTGAAAAACAACCTTGCAGAAGATAGCTCTATTCATTGGCATGGCATTATTTTGCCAACAGATATGGACGGCGTGCCAGGGCTTAGTTTTGGAGGCATTAAGCCGGGTGAAACCTTTGAATACCAGTTTGATATTAATCAAAGCGGCACCTATTGGTACCACAGTCATTCGGGATTCCAAGAGCCGACAGGTATGTATGGTGCCATCATTATTGATCCTAAGGAGCCAGACCCCGTCAGCTATGATCGAGACTATGTGGTTATGTTATCGGATTGGTCTGATGAAGATCCGCAAGATATCTATGCCAAATTGAAAAAGCTTAGCCACTACTACAACTTTCGTGAGCGCACGGTAAGTGACGTCTGGCGAGATATTAAAGACAAAGGCGTTGCGCAGACATGGAATGATCGTTCCATGTGGAATCAGATGCGGATGAGTGAGACTGATATATCTGATGTGACGGGTTATACCTACACCTATTTGATGAATGGTGTGACACCAGATGAAGGTTGGGTTGGCCTCTTTAAGCGTGGTGAAAAGGTACGCTTGCGTTTTATCAATGGCTCATCCATGACCTTGTTTGACGTGCGTATTCCTGGGTTGAAAATGACGGTTGTTGCTACTGATGGTCAGAATATCGAGCCGGTTACTGTTGATGAATTTCGTATTGGTGTTGCCGAGACCTACGATGTCGTTGTCGAGCCCAGCGATGACAGCGCCTATACCGTTTTTGCTCAAACTATTGATCGCACCGGATACACGCGAGGCACATTAACCCCGGATGTTGGGTTGACCTCAGCCGCACCCCCCATGGATGTTGCGCCGACATTAGGTCATCGTGATATGGGCATGAGTATGGATCACGGCATGGCCGGCATGGCCGGAATGGGTGCTATGGATCATAGCAAACACGACATGAGCGAAATGCCGGGTATGGATCATAGCCAGCATCAGATGAGTGGTATGAGAACCATGGAGTCTAATAGCCATGACGAAACCTTGGGTAAAGCGGGGTTTGGTAGCACGCGTGAAATCACCCATGCTACTAGTGAAAAGGGCCCTCATGTTGATATGCGTGCTGAGAGCCCTCAGAGCGGCTTGAATGATCCAGGTATTGGCTTACGAAATCACAAGCAGGCGTATGGACGAAGGGTATTGACGTATGCCGATATAAAAAATCTTTATCCCACCAATGATCCACGTGAACCCACCCGTGAAATAGAACTGCACCTAACGGGCAATATGAGCCGTTATATGTGGTCGATGAATGGGATCAAATTTTCTGATGCTGACCCGTTACAGCTGAAATATGGCGAGCGTGTCCGCATTACATTGGTCAACGACACCATGATGAGTCATCCGATGCATTTACATGGCATGTGGAGTGAGCTGGAAACCGGTGATCCAAAATACATCCCACGTAAGCATACAGTTATTGTGCAGCCAGGATCAAAGATCAGTTATTTGGTGACGGCGGATGCCATTGGGCGCTGGGCCTATCACTGTCATTTGGTCTATCACATGCCGGGTATGTTTCGTGAAGTGCGGGTAAGTTAAGGAGAATTAACGAATGAAACGATTTATAAAACGAGAAATAAAATTATCTGTGAGTAAACGTGGATCTTTCTTGTCTGCATTATCGCTATTGTTGATGCTCAGTTCTGTGAATTCAGCACTAGCGGGTGGCAAGGACGATCCCGTATTAGGTAAGGTTCTGATCGATCAGTTGGAAGTGCGTGACGCCGATGGTAATAACCCGTTGGTATTGGATGGGCAGGGCTGGATAGGAAAAGACCTTCAAAAACTGTGGTTCAAAGCAGAGGTTGAACGGGTTGATAGTGAAACCGAAGAAGCCGAATTACAAGCACTCTACAGCCAAGCAATCGCTCCGTTTTGGGATGTTCAAGTTGGGTTACGGCAGGATTTTCAGCCGACCCCCAGTCGAAGTTGGGCTGTTATTGGCCTTCAAGGTCTCGCTCCCTACTTTTTTGAAATCGATACTGCATTATTTATCGGAGAGAGTGGACGCACTGCATTACGGCTAGAGGCTGAGTATGAACTGCTATTTACACAACGGCTCATTCTAACGCCTGAGATTGAAATTAATATCTATGGACAAAATGATGCCGATCTAGGTGTAGGCTCGGGGCTATCTGATATTGAGGCAGGTCTTAGGCTTCGTTATGAAGTTCGACGAGAGTTTGCGCCTTACATCGGTGTTAACTGGAATAGAAGTTTTGGCAATAGCGCTGATTTTGCGCGTAGTGAAGGTGAAGACACCGATGACCTCCAATGGGTGATCGGCGTGCGTGCTTGGTTTTGATCGGTTTCAGCGAATGCTATTTTAATTAAATGAACTCAAAATAAATATGAGGATTTACCTATGAAGAAGATACAAACCATTACGTATGTTTTGTTAGCAAGCTTTTTTGCAATGTCATCAGCGCTAGCTCACGACCCAGCGCTGCATACTAAGAAGGCAGAGAAACCAAAGTGTGAAGCGATGAAAAATATGGATCATTCAAAAATGGATATGAATGATCCGGTCATGATGGCGATGATGAAAAAGTGTATGGGCGAAAAATCTAGTCAAAATATCCATACTGAAGACGATGTAAAGAACCTGGCGGATGACAGCGACAAGAAAGAAGTGGATCAACACGACAGTGGTCATAATCATTAGTTGTAATTGCCAAATCGTGGCAGGTTATAACCAACTTGCCACTACCACTTTTTTTGAGCGCGATTATTCATGTCGCAGAGGATATATCTAATGAAGATTGTGAAATACTTAACTCTTATCGCTACAAGTGTTTTAGTGGTAGGGGGGATTTTTGTCTATTCAGGCATTTACCCGATGGGGGCCGATGTGCACCACAACAAGCTGACCTATTGGTTGTTGGAAACGGTGCGCGAGAAATCAATAGGAAACGCATCAAGGAATATAGCGGTTCCGCCTCTGGATGACCCGGAGCTATTGCTGGCAGGTGGGCCGGACTACAATGATATGTGTGTGGATTGTCATCTAAAACCAGGAACATTGCAAAGTGATATGAGTATCGGTTTGTATCCAGCTCCTCCAAATCTCAGCCAGAGTGAAGACGAGCATGGCCATGATCATGCTGACGATGGTCATGGTGACCCGGAGCAGAGTCTTAGGCGTCAATTCTGGATTATTAAACACGGCATTAAAGCATCTGGCATGCCTGCCTGGGGGCCAACACATGATGATCAGCGTATTTGGGCCATGGTGGCGTTTTTACAGAAATTGCCCCAGTTAACGCCAGAGCAGTATCAAATTCTTACAGCGCGAGACGAGTCTAATACATCGCCTCATCACTAATTGGAACGAGAAAAAATGAAAACTATTTACCTTTCAATGGCGCTATTGTTTCTATCTACGACGGTGAGTGCACACAGCGGTGCAGACCCAGTCAGAGAAGTAGCAAAGAAGCGATCCTATGTCCTTCAATATCAAAAGGACTACCAAACTGCGACCAGCAGGGAGGAAAAAATTAGTAATATTAACAAGCAAGTATCGACGCTACAAAGTACTGTCCTGCTGCTTAGGAATTCGTTGGTTAAAGAAAACAGTTCAATTCGCTCTGATTTAAGTAGGTTTGATTTAGATTATTTGAAAGCGATGAAAAACAGCTTGAAAGATATGCAGAAGTTACTCAAGCAACTAGATGCAGCAATAGAAGACTAGCCTGTAATGTTGTCACGATAAAGAAAAATATTGGAGCTGTGTATCCGTGTTGCAGAGATAAACCTTAGGAAAAGAACCTATGTTCACTGCACTTGATTTAAATCAATATTTTGAATCGCCCCTAGCTTTATGCTACAACTGCTTCGTATAAGGGAAAACTCATGATCCGTTTTGTCAGTATAGTAATAGTCCTATGGGGGTTGATTGTTCAGCCGCTAATGGCTGCCGCTATGCCTGCAAAAATGATGATGGATAGTACCCATTCGTCCATGGTTGCCGACGCAGATACACCCGTTTATGTCGATGCGCATCATGATAACCATTCCGAATCACCGGGAAGTACATCAAAAGCTCCTTGTCACGAGAAAAGTCCAGATGTTTCTTCTTCAGAACATTGTGACAAGTGTGATAATAATTGTGCCAACGGTCCTTGTGCTACCTCCTGTGTAATGGGAAGTGGCACGGCGGTATTTCAAGCAACGTCAGTTAGCCTCGATTTAAACAGCAGCACATTAGTAATTTCCACCACCGAAACTCGTAGCTACGGGCTTCCTTCTCGCATTTTCCATCCCCCAAAACACTCCTAATCTCTCCGGTATGGCGTTGCTACGCCTGATTTTCCGGATTTCGTAGACATTTGACTATTGACCTTGGTGTTACACCTAGGTTGTACGATCAAGTTCTTGCTTACGCACGTTTTTTTTATGTCCAAATAGAATTTTGGATTGCTTAGCGTAAGACCAATACGTGATTTTGCCTTATTGCAAGGATTGGAGGTGTTATGAAAACAGTCACTGAAATCGCCAGACGATTCAATATCAGTGCGGACACAATACGGCACTACACAAAGCTTGGTTTACTCTCCCCCGAGAGAGATAAAGTTAATGGCTATCGACGTTACGGGCGCAGAGATGAAGAGCGTTTGCGCTTCCTCGTCTCGGCGAAAAGACTGGGTTTTAGTTTAAGGGATATTCGCGGAATTTTGGATATGGCTTCATCCGGCGATACGGCATGCCCATTGGTTAGACAATTGATTGACCGGCGATTAACGGCAATACGAGAAGAGATGAAGGATGCTCAAACGCTTTTGAAACGGATGGAGAGTGCGTCAAGGAGCTGGAGTCAGTTACCTGATCGTGCGCCCTCTGGAGAAAGTATTTGCCATCTTATTGAAACCTGGGACAGCACCGACTGTTTCGATGAAAGCACCACAAATAGCAGCGGAATAGAATGATGAAACAGCCTCCTATCGGCACGTTAAATCCAAAAAACACTGTAGATACTAACGACATGGAGTATCTGCGCATTCACGGTGCGTCTTGTGCGAGTTGCGTCGGAAAAATTGAAGGTGCACTAAATCAGGTTGCTGGTGTTGAACAAGCGCTGATGAATCTGGCACAGAGTACCGTTGCTGTGAGCGGGCAGGCTCCTGTTGAGGATTTGATCGCGGCGGTAAAACAAGCAGGGTATGACGCGGAAAATATTACTGACAATTCTGATCAAAATATCCTCGATGAAAAAGAAAAAGCGGATGAATCCTATTACAAACGCCTGATGAGAGATATGTGGATTGCACTGTCCCTTGGCATTCCATTGATGATTTATGGACTTGTGATAGGCGAGATGACTGTTACGACCACCATGGAGCGTATGGTTTGGCTGGCGGTTGGTTTACTAACTTTTGGCGTGATGTTTTTTGCGGGCAAACACTTTTATATCGGTGCGTGGAAGTCGCTGATTAACCACAACGCCAATATGGATACGCTAATTGCGTTGGGTACCGGTACCGCGTGGATCTATTCAATGGTTGTTGTGTTTTTTCCCTCGGTGGTTCCGGAAATGGCAAGGCACGTCTACTTTGAAGCCACCGCCATGATCATCGGTCTAATTAACTTGGGTCTGGCATTGGAAGTTAAAGCACGAGGCCGAACATCGGAAGCCATTAAGCGGCTGATCGGTTTACAGCCGAAAACGACGCGGGTTGTTCGTGATGGTGAAGAGATCGATATCGCTATTGAGCAGGTTCAGTTGGGGGATTATGTACGGGTGCGACCTGGCGAAAAAATCTCAGTGGATGGTGTGGTTGTTGAAGGACGCACCGCTATCGATGAATCCATGCTTACGGGTGAGCCCATGCCCGTTGAAAAGGCAGTGGGTAACGAAGTGGCTGCCGGTACGATTAATAAGAGTGGTTCGATTCTTTTTGAAGCCACGCGGGTGGGTAAAGACACCGCGTTAGCGCAGATCATAGACATGGTTAAACGGGCACAAAATTCTAAGCCTCCTATTGGCCGGTTGGCCGATGTTATCTCTGCGTATTTTGTGCCAACTGTGATGATTATTGCTGTGTTTAGTGCATTGATCTGGCTAAATTTCGGTCCTGACCCGAGAGTGGCCTTCGCGATTGTTTCAGCAACGACGGTACTTATCATCGCCTGTCCCTGTGCGCTGGGTTTGGCAACACCCATGTCAGTGATGGTTGGCGTCGGCAAGGCTGCTGAGGCCGGTGTGCTTATTCGTAACGGTGAAGCGTTGCAAACGGCGTCAAAAGTTACCGCCATGATTTTGGATAAAACCGGCACCATTACGCTGGGTCAGCCCACAGTGACTCATATCGAACTGGCTCATGCTAGTGATGAAAATGAGGTACTGCAATTAGCCGCTAGTCTGGAAGCCGGTTCAGAACATCCTCTGGCCTTATCTATCACCGAGTCCGCAAAGGACAGAGGTCTTTCGTTAGATGCCGTAGAGAGTTTCCATGCTGTAGCGGGGCACGGTGTGGAAGGGCTTGTCCGTGGTCACTCTTTATTGTTCGGTAATGAAAAATTGATGCGCGACAGAGCTGTTGACCTGGAGCAATACGTTGCTACGGCGCAGCACATGGCAGAGCGCGCAGAGACGCCAATGTACTTTTCTATCGATGGAAAACTAGCGGCCATTATTGCTGTTTCTGACCCGATTAAGGAAGACTCTGTCGAGGCGATACAACGTCTGCAAAAAAATGGCGTACGCATTGTTATGTTGACGGGTGATAACCGTGCCACGGCTGAGGCAGTCGCTAAAAAAGTCGGTATTACAGAATTCTTTGCTGAGGTTTTACCTGAGGAGAAATCTGACAAAGTCGCGGAGCTTCAAGGGCAGGGTGAGATAGTCGGCATGACTGGCGACGGAATTAACGATGCCCCCGCGCTGGCCCTAGCCAATGTCGGTTTTGCTATTGGCACGGGTACCGACGTCGCTATTGAAAGTGCGGACATCACCTTAATGCGGGGTTCATTGCATGGCCTCGCAGATGCCATTGCTATCAGCAAGGCCACGCTTCGCAACATTAAACAAAATCTCGTGGGTGCCTTCTTCTACAACATGGCTGGTGTGCCAGTGGCAGCGGGAGTGTTGTATCCGTTCTTTGGCCTGCTACTTAGCCCAGTCATTGCCGGAGCGGCAATGGCATTTTCATCACTGACCGTAGTGACCAATGCCAATCGCTTGCGCTTTTTTAACACACAGGAACACTAGTGGAGACTGACATGCTACTCATTAATTTACTGGGCGTACTACTTATCGCGCTGATTGTTTGGTGGTTCTGGATATACAAAGCGAAGGAGGTTCTTGCAGATGATGGCGCAATGACAGTCATAGTCGACAATGGCACTTATCAGCCATCACGTATTCGTTTACCCGCAGGACAGGCAACCACATTGCGCTTTCTTCGCAAAGACGCTTCTCCCTGTGCAGAAATGGTGGTGTTTTCAGCATTCGATATCAGCGAAGAACTCCCGCTGAATAAGCCCAAAGACATCAATTTACCGCCTATGGAATCGGGTGAATACCCGTTCACCTGTCAGATGCAAATGTACCGGGGTGAGCTGATTATTAACGACGATTCTTAATGACTGGGGAGAATAAGATCATGGCACAAAAGCAATCATTCTGGTTTAGCTCCAATGGTTTGGCAGCCCTGACGTTAATTAGTGCTGTTAGCTATTTCCTGTTTATGGAGCACCGTGAACACCTATTTCAGTTTTTGCCTTTTTTGATTTTGTTGCTGTGCCCGCTGATGCACATTTTTATGCATGGGGGGCATGGTCATGAGAGTCACGGTGGGCATGGAGAAGATAACGCCCAAAAAGGGCGTAACGATCCTGGTTATCAAAAAGGCTATGAAGATGGACTTCGTGATCACAAAGAACAACAGAAAAACCAATAGGGTTTGTTGAGGAGCAGCGTCATGCATGAGCACGAATCATACGGTTTATGGGTCTTGGTGATCCTGAATTCGGCAATATTTATCTTCTTTGCATTCAGTTTTACTAAGCCGAAAACGCAGCGGGACTGGCGTAGTCTGGGGGCATTTTCCGCCTTTATTGTCGCCTTGTTTACGGAAATGTACGGATTCCCGCTCACTATTTACTTCTTGTCTGGCTGGTTGGCAGAAAAATATCCCGGTGTTGATTTCCTGGCTCATGAAAACGGGCACCTGTTGCACACGCTTTTTGGTTTTGAGGGCAACGCACATTTTGACCCGTTACACATCGCTAGCAATGTGGTGATTGTATTGGGGTTCTTCCTATTAGCTTCTGCTTGGAACGTTTTACACAAGGCGCAGCAGACGGGCACGCTTGCTGTATCTGGTTGGTATGCGCGCATGCGTCATCCGCAATACGTTGCTTTTGTCCTGATTATGTTTGGTTTTTTATTGCAATGGCCAACCATTCCCACGCTCGTCATGTTTCCCATTTTGCTGGTGGTGTATCTCCGTCTAGCGAAAGCGGAAGAACGTCAGGCAATCGAGCAGTTTGGTGATCAGTACATTCAATACAGAAATAGCACACCGGCGTTTATTCCCAAAATTAGATCGGTGGAAATGGCACAACATCAATAGATTGAGAGGGGGTAACCATTCTGTACTTAAGCTGGATGGTTCGTAAGGAAAAGTGATTTAGAGGAGATTGTTATGAGCGATAAACAACACCACAAAGCCGGTGTGAATGAAAACTCTTTAATGATACGGCATTTGAGATTAGAAGGCCCTGTAGATGATAACCATCAGTTGATCGTACAAGAAATTGATCAGCTGTTAGGGGTAGATGCTGTCTCGATTAACGCATCAGAGAGTTTACTCAATGTGGCCTACGACGCAACGAAACGACAGTTGGATGAGATTGAAGAGATTGTCAGAAAGTATAAATGCGACATTGCGCACGATTGGTGGACACATTTTAAAGAAGGTTACTACAAGTTTGTCGATCAGAACGTGAAAGACAATGCCAGTCATGAACCATGGAGTTGCCATAAGCGACCACCTGGTCGGTAGATCTAATCAAACAACGGAGACAAATTATGAAGATTAAAAAACTAGCAAAAAACATTATGTTTGCTGTCGTTGCTTCCAGTTTTTCCGCGATGGTATTAGCTGAGGCCACTGTTGAAGAGTTAGCCGAACGTTTGGAGCGTATGCAGCGAGAAATGAACGAGCTGAGACTGCAGCTTGAAAATAGCGCGACGAAAGAAGAAATCCAGGTAATAAAGGAAGATGTAGCTACGGCCAGCGAGTGGCTGCAACCTGATACGTTGATCCATATGGCGGGTTACGCAGATGTGGGATACACCGACTCTGAATCGTCTGACGGTAGCTTTAATGTGGGTACATTCTCACCGATATTCCATTTTCAATACCGCGACCTAGTGATGTTGGAGTCCGAATTGGAAATCGAAGTGGGTGACGACGGCGAAACAGAGACGAGCCTGGAATATCTGACCATAGATTGGTTTATAAATGACTATATGGTTTTGGTGGCCGGTAAATTTCTAAGTCCCATTGGGCAATTTCGTCAAAACTTGCATCCCTCTTGGATCAATAAACTTCCTTCAGCACCTCCTGGCTTTGGCCATGACGGTGCAGCTCCAGTGTCTGATGTTGGCTTCCAGTTTCGCGGTGGCTTTCCTATGGGGAATATTCGCACTAATTATGCCGTTTACGTTAGCAATGGCCCTGAATTGAAGGCCGAATTTGAAGACGATGAATACGAATTGGATGGTGTTGAGGCTGAGGGATTCGGAGCAGACCGAGATGGTGAAAAAGTTGTAGGGGGCCGTTTCGGTATTATTCCCTTTGCCGGCTTTGAATTTGGGCTATCTGCCGCAAGCGGTAAAGCCACGGTTACTGAAGTCGAAGATGGGGACAGTAGTTTATTAAGTGGAGAAGCCGCTCGCGACTATGATGTCATCGGAGCCGACTTTAGTTGGGATTTCCAAGCGTTCAATTTACGTGGCGAATATGTTGAGACAGAAGTGGGTGCTGATACGGGCAGCGGTGCTGCTGCATCGGAGGGCGCAACTTGGGAAACGTGGTACACACAGGGAGCCTATCATTTAGGTCAAACCAAATGGGAGTTAGTTGCCCGTTACACCGATTTTGATTCACCCCATAACAGTCAAGATCAGCAGCAGTGGGCGATAGGTGCTAACTATCTTTTTACCAACAACTTTATCGGAAAAATCAGCTACGAATTTAACGATGGTCAGAGTGGCAGCGATGCCGACTTGGATCGATTCTTGTTCCAGCTGGCCTATGGTTTCTAAATTGAGGAGAACAGTGATGAAAAAATTAATTTGGAAAAGTATTGATAACAAAAGAAAAAATGCAATTTTGTCGGTAATTTTGGCAATGGTATCTCAATGGACGCTTGCGCTTGATTATCCGGAAGCGGGCAATTTTTCTAACGGCAGTAGGGTCTGGGCTGAGAACTGCGCGCGCTGCCACAACATGCGTAGTCCTACAGATCTTCGTGATGACCAATGGGTGACAACTGTTTTTCATATGCGGGTTAGAGCTGGGCTAACCGGTCAAGAAACTCGTGACATACTCACCTTTTTACAAGGTTCAAATGCGAAGATAGAAAAGACAAAGCACGAAATAGACAATCCGATCGCAGTATCTAAACCAGCAAGTGTTTCTGGAAAGAACGTTTATGAAAATAGCTGCGTTGCCTGCCATGGTGTCAATGGAAAAGGGAGTTTTCAAGGTGTTCCAGATTTCACTGATAGAGACGGGCGTCTAACAAAGAAAGACAGTGAGCTGCTGAGTAATATCATCAACGGTTTTCAAACTAAAGGCAGTTTGATGCCTATGCCTCCTAGGGGTGGAAATAGTCAGCTATCAGATGCGGACTTATCGGCTACTTTGAAATATATCAAAGCGTCATTTGCAAAGTAGCGCTAATAATCAATCTTCAAAGGAGGATTAAGAATGTTAAATAAAGTTTTGAAGTTTAGTTTTCTATTGGTTTTCGTTGGGCTTTTAAACGCCTGCACAGGCAGTACGTTTTATCACGAGAACATAATGCGGGGTCAGGTTGTCGGTGTTGATAATGACGAGTTGGTTATATGTATTGGCCGTGAGGATGGCGCTAGGAAAGGACAAGAGCTCCAAGTATATCGTTATGTCTGGGAAGGTGCTGTCGAGGAAGGTGATGATGATTATAGGGTCGATTATGTTGGGGCCGTACAGATTAAATCTGTAATCAATGATCATTTTGCGAGAGCAGTAAGTACCACGGGCGATGTTAAAAAGCACGATATCGTAGAACTAAAAAAATGACAAAAGAAAAGAATCGAGGCGTTTTTCAGGAGACATGTTCTCATCCTTCACTCCAGAGCAGGGTGCGATTGTTTGTGAGAGAGCCCTTTGCATTGGAGCATAAAACACTATGAAACGACTAACTAACTCATATCCAAGGGTAGAGTCCCGCCAATTGGAAAAATTAATAAAGGCGCTACATAGATTCAGGTGTGTATTGGGCGTTATTCCTTTAGTCGTATCAACTAATATTTTGTACGCCAGCGAATCTTTCAATGAAATGGTATTGACTGAAATTTCGGCGGTTGAAGTGGCTGTTAGAGATAACCCTAATCTTGCTCAAATGAAAGAGCGTTATAAGGCGTTAGCTGATGTGCCTTCACAAGTAGGTGCATTACCCGATCCGATGGTTAATTTTAATGCCATGAATTTTCCTGCTGATACCTATGACAGAGACCAGGAAGCCATGACTCAGATTCAGATTGGCTTTAGTCAGGTGTTTCCATTTCCCGGGAAGTTAAGTTTGAAGGAAGATGCGGCTGAGTATGATGCGCGCGCCGCAGGTCATTCGGTGGAAGAAGTGCGATTGCAGCTCATTAAAAACGTGAAGGGGAAATGGTGGCAACTCTATTATATGGATCGAGCATTAGAGACGGTGGATAGTAATCAAACATTGTTGCGTCAATTTATTTCAGTGGCCAAAACCAAGTACGAAACAGGCAAGGGCTTGCAGCAGGATGTCTTGCTTGCACAGCTGGAATTTTCCAAGTTAATGGATCAGAAAATTCAACTACAAGCGATTCGGCGTAATCAGGCTATCCAGCTCAACATTCTCATGGATAAGCCTGCCAACGATGAGCTGTCACTGCCGGATCAGGTGTCAAAGATGATGCCAAATCTTGCTAAAGAAAATGTGCTTTACCAAAAGGCGGAAGTAATTCGACCACGGCTGAAGCAGGTGGAAACCCAGATTGATGCCGCACAATCTCGTCTTGATTTGGCTAAGCGCGATTATTATCCCGATTTCAAATTGGGCGTGACCTATGGAGATCGTACTGGAGACAATCCGTTACCCCGAGGTGATGCGCGCTCGGATTTTGTCTCTGTTATGGTCGGGGTGAAAATACCCTTATATGCAGGCCGCAAGCAATCGAAAGCGGTATCGCAGAAACGCAGTGAACTGCAAAAAAACCGCTATGCCTTGCTCGATGAGAAGGGCATGGTTATGGCGGCAATATCATCTGCTGTTACTGATTATCATCGTGCGAAACAGCAATTCTCGCTCTATGGCGGCGGTATTGTTCCACAGGCGCAACAAACCGTGGCATCCATGCTGGCAGGGTATCAAGTCAGTGAAGTTGACTTCCTTAATCTGGTGCGCAGCCAAATGACTCTCTTTAATTACCAACTGCAATACTGGAAGGCGTTAAGTGATGCGAAGCAAGCATTGGCACGTCTGGAAGCCGCTGTCGGCGAGGAATCTGTTTATGAATAAATCTACGTTATTAATTGCACCACTAATGCTACTTATCGGCGTAGGAGCGGGCTATTGGTTGTTTGGTGATGGTGCTTCTTCTGCGGTTGTGACGGAAGAGAAAAGCCAACCACTGTTTTACCGAAATCCAATGAATCCGGATGTCACCTCTCCCACACCCGCGAAAGATTCTATGGGAATGGACTATATACCGGTTTACGCTGAGAAAGATAAAAAGGCGTCTTCACAAGAAATACTCTTTTATCGTAGCCCGATGAACCCTTCTGTGACTTCACCAATCCCTGCCAAGGATGCAATGGGTATGGATTATGTCCCTGTTTATGCTGATAGCGAGAATAGTAAAGTCGCAGGTACTGTCACGATTGATCCGGTGGTTGTTCAGAACATCGGTGTTCGTACAGTAACCGCTAAACAAACAGCCATAAGCCGAACGATTCGTGCTGTGGGGCGCGTCGATTTTGACGAGGAGCGCATGACTCGATTACATCCGAAGGTAGAAGGGTGGATTGAAGAGCTACGCGTGGATAAAACGGGGCAAAATGTTGAGAAAAATGAGGTTTTACTCAGTATCTACTCGCCAAAACTGGTTTCGACTCAGCAAGAATATTTGCTGGCATTAAATAACCTATCCGCACTGGAAAAAAGTCCATTTGATGAAATTAGACAAGGTGCTGAAGAGCTAGCAAAGAGCTCGCGCGAACGATTGCTGTTACTCGATGTATCAGAGCATCAGATTCGTGAATTAGAGAAAACTCGAAAAGTTAAAAAGAGCCTGCACATACATTCACCGACAGCCGGCACTGTGATTCGCATAGGTTCACGGCAGGGGCAATTCGTTACACCGAAAACCGAATTGTACATGATGGTCGACCTTAATCAGGTCTGGGTCTATGCCGATGTGTATGAATATGAATTGCCGTGGGTCAAGCTAGGCGATGAGGTTGAGATGACTTTGGCATCAGTGCCGGGTAAAACATTCCGGGGTTCCCTCTCATATATTTATCCTTACGCTGAAGCGAAAACGCGAACCACGAAAGTGCGTCTGGTTTTTGATAACCGTGAACAGTTACTTCGGCCCGATATGTTTGCGCAGGTCAGCATTAAATCAAATACAGTCGATAATGCAGTCGTAATACCGGCTGAAGCGATTATCCGCTCTGGCACAAGGACTCAAGTTTTTCTGGTAAGAGGTCCTGGAAAGTTTGAACCGAGAATAGTCAAGCTAGGCTTTGAATCTGATGGACAAGTTGCTGTTTTGGAGGGCGTTGAGGTAGGTGATGAGGTTGTTACGTCTGCACAATTCCTGGTGGATTCTGAATCAAAATTGCGAGAAGCCACCGCCAAAATGATGGATGCCTTGAAAGGTTCGAACGATAGCTCGAAGAGTATAGGTATTAATCAGGACAAAGATTTGGAAAATAATGAGATGACAGATCATTCCAATATGAAAGTGAATGACCATTCAGGTATGGACATGAATAATGATTTAAATGACGAAGCACCGGAGGCTCACGGCCATGATTAATGCCATTATTAGAGCCTCCTTGCGTGATCGCTTTATGGTGCTGATTGCCACAGTGATTATTGCGTTAGTCGGTTTTTTTGCCTACAAAAATGCACCATTGGATGCAATACCGGATCTCTCCGACGTACAGGTCATTATATTTACGAAGTATCCGGGTCAATCACCTCAGGTGGTTGAAGACCAAGTTACTTATCCCCTGACGACATCCATGTTGGCTGTACCACGGACAAAAGTCGTCCGGGGCTATTCGTTCTTTGGTTTATCTTTTGTATACATTATTTTTGAAGATGGCACTGATATGTATTGGGCGCGTTCGCGGGTGCTCGAATCGATTAATTATGTCAGTGGTCGTTTACCACAGGGGATTACTCCAACGTTGGGACCCGATGCTACCGGTGTTGGTTGGATTTATGAATACGCGTTAGTCGATAGAACCGGTAAACACGATCTAGCGCAATTACGCTCTTTACAGGATTGGTATCTACGTTATCCCTTACAGACTGTGCAAGGGGTAGCTGAAGTCGCCTCAGTAGGAGGCTATGTTAAGCAGTATCAAGTCGAAGTCGACCCCAATGCACTGCAGCGCTACAACATCTCACTGAGCAAGATAAAAATGGCCATCAAAATGTCTAACAAAGATGTGGGTGGTCGTTTGGTTGAAATGGCAGAAACTGAATATATGGTTCGAGGGCTTGGTTATATTCAATCCATTGATGATCTTAATAGCATACCGGTGAGTGTGGATTCTGATGGCACGCCGATACGTTTGCAGGATATTGCGCATGTTCAAATAGGCCCTGAACTGCGACGTGGTGTAGTTGACTTGAACGGAGAAGGAGAGGTTGCCGGTGGTGTTGTTATCATGCGCTTTGGTGAAAACGCCTTAGCAACGATTCAGGCTGTACGCACTAAATTGGAGGAGTTGAAAGCGGGTTTGCCTGAGGGCGTAGAAATTGTTCCGGTTTATGACCGAGGTGACTTAATCGAGCGCGCCGTCAAAAGTCTCAATACATCGCTGATGCAAGAATTGGTTATCGTCAGTTTGGTTGTTATCTTATTTTTACTGCATGCGCGTTCTGCTTTTGTGGCTATTATTACTTTGCCTTTAGGTATTTTAATGGCGTTTATTGTCATGCGTTTCCAAGGACTAAACGCAAACATTATGTCCTTGGGTGGAATTGCAATTACGATCGGCACGATGGTCGATGGTGCAATAGTGATGGTCGAAAATGCGCACAGTCACTTGGCTGAAGCTCGAGAGAAAAAAGCCCGTGAATTAACGAATGATGAACGCTGGAAAACGATTGGTGAATCGTGCCAAGAGGTAGGCCCCGCGCTATTTTTCTCGCTGTTGGTTATTACGGTTTCATTTCTGCCCATATTTACGATGCAGGCGCAAGAAGGTCGATTATTTAGCCCACTAGCGTTTACGGCAACTTACGCCATGGCCGCGTCAGCGATTTTAGCGATAACGTTGGTGCCGGTGATGATGGGGTATTTTCTTCGTGGGAAGATTATCGCCGAGCATAAGAACCCAATTAATCGTGCCTTGCACGCTTTACATGGGCCTGCGTTAAAAGCCGCGATGCATTGGCGAGGGGTTACTGTGATTGTGGCATTGGCTTTATTAGCGGTCACCTATTATCCCTATTCCAAGCTTGGCAGCGAGTTTATGCCACCACTGGATGAGGGTGATATTTTATATATGCCCACCACGTTCCCTGGTATTTCCATTACCAAGGCCAAGGAGTTATTGCAACAGACCGATAAAATTCTTTATACCTTTCCCGAGGTGCATCATGTGTTTGGCAAAGTAGGGCGAGCTGAATCAGCAACGGATTCTGCACCGCTAGCCATGATCGAAACCACCGTTCGACTAAAACCCAAGGAGGAGTGGCCCAACCCCAAGAAAACGACCAAGGAACTGATGAGTGAAATGGATAGAGCGATACAGTTTCCTGGTGTAGCTAACGCTTGGACGATGCCGATTAAGACGCGTATCGATATGTTATCAACGGGAATTAAAACACCGATTGGTATCAAGGTGTCAGGCCCCGACCTAAATGTATTACAGCAGGTTTCGCAAGATATCGAACAGGCCATGAAGACATTACCTGAAACGACTTCCGCCTTTGGTGATAGAGCCGTAGGCGGTTATTACCTGGATTTCGATATCGATCGTAAAGAGGCGTCGCGCTACGGTCTCACAGTGGGTGCAGTGCAGGACGTTATTCAAAGTGCTATAGGCGGCATGAACATTACAGAAACCGTCGAAGGGCTAGAACGCTATCCGGTTAATTTGCGTTACCCGCGAGAGCTGCGTGGTGATTTGGAAACACTTAAGCGGGTGCTAATCCCAACGCCGACCGGCGCTCAGATTCCATTGGAGATGGTTGCGGATATTGATTATCAGCGTGGTCCTCCGGTTATTAAAAGTGAGGATGCTCGACCTAATGCCTGGATTTATGTTGATATTTCAACGTCAGACATTGGCGGCTTCGTCGCTGACGCTAAGCAAGTGTTGGAAGAGCAGGTTACCATACCTTCAGGATATACGGTTACTTGGTCTGGCCAGTTTGAATATATGGAGCGTGCAGCAGCACGTTTGCAAATCGTGGCTCCTGCCACCTTGCTCATTATTTTCTTACTCTTGTACTTTAATTTCCGCAATATTATTGAGCCAGTCATTGTGATGATGTCTATTCCATTTGGTCTGGTAGGTGGTATCTGGCTGATTTATATCAATGAGTACAACATGTCTGTTGCTGTCGCTGTGGGGTTTATTGCGTTAGCGGGCATGGCAGCAGAGATCGGGGTTTTAGTCCTAAGTTTCATTGATACTGAAATTGCTAAACGTCGATCTGTTGCCATAGGAAGGTTGTCGATTGAAGAGGTTAAAGATGCAGTGTTGTCAGCAACCTCAAAACGTGTACGTCCGGTGGCGATGACGGCTATATCCACTATGGCGGGTTTGATCCCCATTATGCTGAGTAGTGGAACAGGCTCAGATGTTACGCATCGTATTGCCGCCCCAATGTTAGGTGGGATGCTGACTGTTACGATACTCAACCTTTTAGTACTGCCCGTTATTTATAGTTATATTTTGCAGTATCAAGAAAAACGCAGGGTGATACCTGCGCAGTCGGATGATCCACTTCAGCTAGAAGGGGGAGAAACATAAAATGACTTTAGCGATTGTGCTGGCATTACTTTTAGTTGCAACAACCTTTATTTTTCATTACCGGGTATTGCTTTGGCTTGGTGCGAATACACAAAGATTTAATCTTCAAACACAAGCTCAGGTGTTGGTTATCGTTATTGTACTTTTCTTGGCGCATATTGTTGAGATTGGTTTTTATGCAATGGTTTATAGCTGGTCTGTCTCATCGCTTGAAATAGGTGTATTCAAAGGTGCACCAGTAGGTAGCGCAATGAACTATTTGTACTACTCGGGCGTTATCTATACAACGTTGGGCTTGGGAGATATACAACCGATTGGGCACATTAGGTTTATTACCGCAATGGAAGCACTCAATGGTTTTTTTCTAATTACCTGGTCTGCGTCATTTACGTTTCTGGCAATGGGACGATTATGGCCCTGGGTCAATGCGTGTTCCGGTTCAAAGGATAAGCAGTGAAATAAAATCAAACGTTCGATATTTATAGAATCAGAAAAAGAGGAGTTAGTGGTGATGATAAACAGTAATAAATTGATCATGGCAAGCGCTCTAAGCGCGGGACTATTGTGGGTGATATGCAGCGTCCTTGTTGCGCTATTACCTCACTATATGTTGCAAATGACGGCGCATATGATTCACGTCGATTTGGTTGATATAAGATGGACATTGACTTGGTCCGGGTTCTTTGTTGGTTTGCTTGGCTGGGTAATCCTTGCTGGAATTACAGCGGCACTACTAGCCGTAATTTATAACCGCTTGGTTGATTTTGATGCACGTTAGGTTGTATATGCATTTTTATGCTGGAGTAACGATTACTTTGGATGGGTTTTTCGATGGTTGATAAAAGAAGATATTTTCAGCCAGGCTTCGAATCTACTATTGACAGTGTCTCTGAGCTTGGGGCATTAGCGGAAAAACTCGCTTTTTTAATTCGTAGTAAGCTGTGGATTCAGATTGTTGTTTGTATGGTATTAGGCATTGGGATTGGCCTATTGGTGTCTCCGGAAGGTGGGGCAATAGTGCCTGAGAAAACAGCTGAACTCATTACCGGATGGTTAGTGTTGCCGGGGCATTTATTTTTGGCGCTGATTCAAATGATCATGTTGCCACTCGTCGTATCATCGATTGTACTGGGCATAGCGGGCGCTGAAGACTTGAGTAAACTCCGCAAAATGGGTCTGCGAATTGCTCCCTATTTTGTCGGGACGACGACCGTAGCCGTCCTTATCGGTGTTGCGCTCGCAATGTTCGTCGAGCCAGGACAGTATATTGATCCACAAATGCTTAATACCACGCTCTCCTATACCGATGTAGTAGACGTGGGAAAAAAGCTGGAAACGTTAACGCTTCATGACCGGATTGTCGGTTTAATACCGGCTAACCCGCTAAGTGCAGCGCTTGATGAAAGTATGCTTCAGATCGTGGTGTTTGCAATTCTTATGGGGGTTGCTCTTGCGTCCATTGACTCGGTTCGTGCGAAACCTTTGCTTGATATTTCCAGGTCTGTTCAGGAGCTGTCAATGAAAATTGTTAGCTGGGCTATGGTCATTGCACCCTTAGCAGTATTGGGTTTGTTAGCTCAAATTACTATGCAGGTAGGCATTGATGCACTGGTTGGTATGTCTGTTTATGTCGGTACCGTTTTGGCGGGATTGGGATTGTTATTGGTTTTTTATCTGACCATCGCGTTTACGGTGGGTGGTATTAAGCCTTCAGTCTTTTTATCTCAGATAAGAGAAGTTCAGTTGCTTGCGTTTTCGACGTCTAGCTCAGCAGCAGTAATGCCGCTTTCCATAAAGACTGCAGAGGAAAAACTGAGTATTCAATCTTCAACGGCGGATTTTATTGTACCCTTGGGAGCGACCATTAATATGGACGGTACGGCGCTCTATCAGGTGGTGGCTGCCGTTTTCTTAACACAAGTTTTTGGCGTGGATCTTTCTTCTGGAGAGCTTTTGCTGCTAATCACAACAACGATAGGTGCTTCGATAGGGTCACCTAGTACGCCGGGTGTTGGTATCGTTATTCTTGCTACGATTCTCATAAACATTGGGGTGCCAGCTAGCGGGATCGCGTTAATTATTGGCGTGGATCGAATTCTTGATATGTCACGTACTGCGATCAATGTGACAGGGGATTTAACCGCCTGCATCGTTATGGATAAATGGCTTCCATCTGAAGCTATCCTTTCGGAGGTCAATCAAGTTGAAGAACAATGAGTTGCCAGATAAGTACATAACAGCATTAAGGATTCCATGGTTTACATCGCTCTATGATCCTATCGTTAGATGGACAACCAGAGAATTACGAGTTAAAGGCGCTCTGATAGAGCAAGCGGGGTTGAAGAAAGGTGCTTAACTGGGTGCACAGGAAAGTTTGACCACCTCACATCGAGGCGATTTTTCTTAGCGTACATTTTCGTACCATTGGGCCTCAAGCCCCTTTGACAAGGCAACTGAACAGTTAGAAGGGACGAAGTCTTTCAACGGATGCGAAAAAACCGCCCCGCATAGAACGATTGGCAGGACAGCTGTCTATTCATCCACACAGACGCAAGCATTACCCTCAAAACGCACTTTCTTTGATCTTAGTAAAGCCGATTCAATCGCTTGCTTGCTACTCGATTGAATATCACGCCCATTTTCAAAATTTGACACAGTGTTTGGTGCCACTTGTGCATTCTCGGCTAATTGTTGGTTAGTCCAACCAAGCCCTACACGGGCCATTCGGCATTGTCTTGGTGTCAACTCTAAGAATCCTTATTATACTTGCGAAAATATCTTAACTATGCTAGGCCGTCGAGCCTTTCATAGAGCTTATCAAGAATCGACTGAAAATAGGAGGTGTCTTGTGATCTGTTTTACTTAGAAAACGGCGGTAGTAAATCTAGGGTTAATCAGTGGTTATATAAGGGAAATGGGATCAGAGAGGTGAGCGGTGCTAAGCGTTCGGTTTATCAAAGATACAAACACAATGAGCGCCTTCAAAGCGAACTTGTTGCGACGACAATAAGGCTCGCTCAATCGCCTGTTGACTACTCGATTGTATATCCCGCTCATTTTCGAAACTAGACACAGTGTTTGGTGCCACTTGTGCATTCTCGGCTAATTGCTGGTTAGTCCAGCCAAGCCCCACGCGGGCCATTCTGCATTGTCTTGGTGTCAAAATATAAGAATTCCTATCATACTTGCGAAATTATCTTAACTGTAGTAAGTTTATCTAGCTCTCATAGAGTTTATCAATAAATGGGAGAAAATAGGAGATGTAACAGCATAAAAGTAGGGGTGTGACCTTGCAAGCGCAACGTGCTATCGCATTTAAAGTAAAGCATCGTCCGAACGGCGCCCTATAAAACGTTCTCCGTAACGAGTCAACTGCGCCCTTATTATTTGGAGTCAGATTATGGCACATGAAGATCTCAGTGAAAATCAACCGGGCAGTGTTAACACCACCTTCCCACGGCCTGAAAAACCCTCTCATCCCATTATCCAATTTGATGATGATGGGCTGTCATTGACTACCTGTATCGACGTGGTGAACAGAGTGTCATGCTTTCTTGATTTAATAAATTATATTGATGTAGGAGGCGATGATGAAACGGATTGTGGCGGTGGGTTGGCTCCAGATGCAGACAGAGCTTACAAAGATATGATCTCAACGCTGTATCAATCGTTACGGTTTGTTTCAGAGTCAATGAACCTCAATGATTATTTAGATTTTACTAAGAAAAAAACCCAACCCCGTCAGACTTTAGACGGTTTGAATAGAGTATCTGACCAGTTGCAGGGGCTCATTGATCAGTCCGAAGCCGCCAATGATGCAATTCAAACAAACACTGAGAAAGACATTAATACCCAGTCAGAAGCTGCCAATGATGTAAGTCATTTTCCAAATCATCTGACCCAACAATTACGATCAGTAAAGACACTGTTAAACGACCTAACAACACCGTTTATTGAAGAGAGAAATCAAGCGCCCGATTCTAACGAATAAGGCGTAAATGTTACCAGCGTATTGGACATTGGCCCCGGCTGTTGGCGATGCTGCAATGCCTCAGTGACCGGCCCTTCACCCGTAATGACACGGAGCTAATCATGTTTACAATAAATGTTCGTTCAGGTTATACCTTCTCCACCGATTTTTTCAATGATCTATCAGCCAATCAAAATCCACTGATTGGAGCCACTAGACAGGAGACAACGGTTAATTGCGTTGATGTACAAACTCTGATTGCTCATCTGGAAACCACTGAACATTGTTTGTTGCCTAGTGGGGCAGGGCATGGACTGTTTCTTACAATGGAGTGCGTTAAGGGTGCGCTATTTTTTGATGAACACTATCGTGATTTCCCCGAAAAACTTTCTGAGTTAGTGCATACCGTTTTAGCACCGGATTTCATGGCTACTTTTTTCGCTGCCCCGCTACCGAATCAAAGTCCATTGATTGGTTCAATCAGAGGCGACACAACGAGTAATTGCACCGCCCTGTTAGCGCTGTTGGCTCACCTAGAAACCAATGAAGAAGTGTTTTTAACCGAGGGGGCAGGGCATGGACTCTATCTAATGACAATCTGTGTTAAAAGCGCTCTGTACTTTGAAGATAATTATCGTGATTTCATTGAGGCGTATGGCAAGTTAGATCAAGTGGGTGGGGAACTAGAGCGTTTACAGCAACATGAAGAAACCACAATTAACCAGCAGAAAGCGACTGCACGACAAACGTTAAATACGAGTGATAGTGAGCCGAACACCAGCGGTATTGTGGAAAATACCGATGCTTAAGGGAAGCCCCTCGTCACTGTTTTCAACAGTGACGAGGCGCGCGAACCTTGCCAACACTGGGCTAAATAAACTTTCCTACAGTGATGTACCCGTTACGCAAGATTATTCACACGAATGATGAAATACTCTCCCTACCTACTGTAGCTATTGCAGACTCAATAGCACCCCGGCGGGTTTACAGCCAAACACGCCCTTATACAGCGGTATAAGGTTCATTCATTAACATAGGAGAATTTGCCTGGTAATCAAAGAGCAGTAACACGTCTGAGGCGTTAAAACGAATCAGGATTACACCTTTCGGTGGGTTTTGATGGTTGTGCCGTTACTCAGGTTTTATGGGAGTGGTGTCCCGTGACATTCGATAAGCAGCACTATCGCTTATCTCTCTATTGGTTAAAGCCAATAGACAGTCATTAACACTAACCAAACGTATCAACACCACTATGTTTCTCAGCTCATGCGACTGTTCTGATCGGTTATGCAACCGGTTCAACCAGTGAGTAAAAAGCTAGTGACTGTGCTAAACGGTCATTCAATCATCCGAAACATTAAAGAAACCTGACCTTAATGCAGAGAGAGACACCACAACAGAGGCCAACAGCTTTTGAGGAATGAATTTCGATTATTCCGATAAAACCATTATAAAAACATAACGTTGCGGAGTATGCGGATAGGTAAGTACGACCGGTCTGACCGGTCGCTTGTCTGGTATAACCAGACGCACCTAAAGCCAGTGACTGTGTAGACCGGTCGATGACAAATAAGAAGCCAAATAAAACTGGCTGAAATTTACTTGTGAATTATCTTTTCTATCGGGTGATTAAGCGTTTACTTGTTGGCTTAATATTGTCTGTTAGATTTACAGCTAATCTGATTTTTACATGAGGAAGAAGCCGGAAAAAATCTGCTGAGTTTATTGTAAACATTCCCCCGGTAATGTTCCTTCGTGCTTGTACCATTGTTCGTAGCAAAAAGGCCAGCACATTGCTGAAATAAGCCCTATCAACAAGAGGGCGCGCAATGAAAGAACTTAACTATCAGCTTAAAAATTTGTGTACACGCAATCCCGATGGAAGCCACAACA
>ERZ1027208.190-NODE-190-length-30089-cov-7.800593_pt1 | contig 30089 bp, 33 predicted proteins | sample MGYA00520867_ERZ1027208 | MGnify/ENA primary metagenome ERZ1027208 (study PRJEB33311, sample SAMEA4378413) | marine metagenome | biome: Marine biome; feature: Fjord; material: Water | collected 2014-07-20T08:00:00Z/2014-07-... | depth 75 m ...
CAGCACGGATCACTGCATGCTTGGCGCGAATTTCATCATGGGTGCCGTGGCTCATGTTGAGGCGAAACACATCCGCCCCTGCCTTGTGCAAATCCCTGATCATTTCATGCGTATCAGAGGCGGGTCCAAGCGTGGCCAGAATCTTTACATTGCGTTGGCGTCTCATACTTGCGTTCCTTTACCTCAGATTTCGGCGCGATGTTAGCGCTCACACGGCCATTTATCAACGCCTACCTTCAACTCAAGGGAACTTGAACCCGAAAACCATTTCAAAGAGGTGACAATACAGCAGTAGCATATAACTTGACCATGCTTAGCCCTGCACCCATGTAAGTTACAAACCTACAGGAGTTATCATGACCGAATACAGCCAACAAGAAATCGAATTACAAGCCGCCGCGTACCGCCGACTTCAGCAGCATTTGATGCAAGACCGTACAGATGTTCAAAACATCGACATGATGAATCTCACAGGCTTTTGTCGCAATTGCCTGAGCCGCTGGTACCAAGAAGCCGCCGCCGAGCGGGGTGTTGAAATTGGCAAGATGGAAGCGCGTGAGTTATTTTACGGCATGACCATGGATGAGTGGAAAGCCAACTACCAAACGGAAGCAACCGACGCGCAGCAAGAGACCTTTAAAAAGGCCTTTGCCGAAAACGTCAAAGAATAACACCAGATTGCGACGAAAGCGGATGTCAGCCCAGAGCGGGGAAATAAAAAACGACGGAATGCGTACCTCTTGGCGTTAAAGTACTAATTGCATCTGCAATAGCTCATTTCCCGCATCCATCCTGCAAGGACATCTTATGAAGTCGCTATTACTCGCCGCTTTGTCATCGTTATTGTTGACGCCTGCATTTGCCGACAACACAGGTGGGCGTTTACATGAAATCGAACATTTTTTTGAAAATGCTAACGTAATCTCTGGCCCAGAAATCGTTGATTGCACACTGTCTCGCGGCACAGAGACCAAGTGTTTTTCCATTACCGTCAAAGCAGAACCAAAATCCTATGAGCCTGGACCTTGGTGTCCTAGCTCAATAAACGACAGCGCTGAAAATGGCGGCATTTGGTTAAAAGATGGCAAGGCACATGATGTAGACGGCACGTTTATCACTAACCTTGCTGAATTATATGATGATGACACATGGCAGCTGTTTGACGAGGCTACCGGAGAAGTGCGTGTAACAAACACGCAAGCATCGTGTGAAGCAGCAGCCCGCCCCGATGTGGACCCTGAATACAACAACTACTGCGTCCAATGCCTTCCAGAATACATGCCAGAAGATGCATCCATGACCTACGTAATCCCATTGGAACCCCAACACACGTGGCGCACAAGCCCTACGGGCTTCACTGGCTCTGGTGTCGCAAACAATGGCATCCGTTTAGATGGCCCTGCCCCTGTAGACGCAATCCTTTCAGCCCATACCATCGCCCCGTTTGATGATTGCGGAGGACACGTAAATACTCATGTTGGGTACCATTATCACGCTGCAACCGACTGCCTAACTGATGCAGGATCTGCAACAAAACATGCCGCTCATATTGGCATAGCGATGGATGGGTACGATATTTACAGTCATATTCTGACTGACGGCTCAACGCCCGATGATTTGGATAAATGCGGAGGACATGAAAATGACGGCCTCGACTATCACTACCATGCAGGGGACGTAGGATCGAATGCTATTCTGTCATGTTTACATGCAGAAACCGGTTGCGCCTCGGAAGACCCCGACAAGACCTGTGATGCGACAGCCAAACCGCAACGCCCTTAAGAACCCAATATAATCGATGCAGGACTCATCTATAAGAGGCCCCGCATCGATCACAGAACGTTCTGATTGCCTTATTAAAGTGCTACTTTACGCATCTCATCTAGATAAATCTCGCGCAGCCGCAGCGCCACCTTACCGGGTGTACCTTCACCCAACTCAACGCCATCAATTTCTACAACAGGCATTACAAAAGCACTGGCAGAAGTTGTAAATGCTTCATCCGCCTTCTGCGCTTCTTCGATGGTAAAGGAACGCTCTTCGACTTCCATCTGAGCCTCACGCGCGAAACGTAAGACCGCTGAACGCGTAATGCCGTGCAGAATATCCGTACTCAGCTGACGTGTGATGATCTTGTTGCCTTTCACGATATAGGCGTTGTTGGATGTGCCTTCGGTCACCATGCCATCCTCAACCAACCACGCATCATCGCAGCCAGCTTTTTTCGCCATCATCTTGCCCATTGACGGATAGAGCAGCTGAATTGTTTTGATATCGCGACGACCCCAGCGGATGTCTTCGATGCTGATAACCTTTGCACCTTTTTTAGCCGCTGGACTGTCAGCCAAACCCGGCTTGTTCTGGGTAAACAGAACAATTGTCGGCACCGTTGTTTCAGGATCAGGGAAGGCGAAGTCGCGATCGCCGTCAGAGCCGCGGGTGATCTGAAGATAAATCAAACCCTCGTTGATCTCATTTACGCGCACCAACTCACGGTGCACCTCCAGCAGGTCTCCTTTAGAAATCGGGTTGCTCATATCCAGCTCCCCCAAGGAACGCTCAAGACGTACCGCGTGACCTTCAAAGTCGATCAGTTTTCCGTCCAGAACCGATGTCACCTCATAGACGCCATCCGCCATCAGAAACCCACGATCAAAGATCGAAACCGTGGCTTCGTTTTCCGGCATGTATTCTCCGTTTACGTAAACTGTCCGCATCGTCTTATCCCCAAAGTTCACGGCTGGGCGGGTGTACGCCAGCCTTATCAAATACCAAAGCTGCATCTCGGTCTTCGGCCAACAACAGCGGCCCGTCAAGGTCTACAATCTTAGCACCCTGCGCAACCAGCATAGCAGGCGCCATCGCCAAAGAAGATCCAACCATGCATCCAACCATCACGTCATAGCCTTCGGCTAACGCAGCATCGCGCAGCGCAAGCGCCTCTGTAAGGCCACCTGTCTTATCCAGCTTGATGTTCACAACATCGTATTTCCCTTTGAGCCCAGCCAGGCTCGCGCGATCATGGCAACTTTCGTCCGCGCAGACGGGCACGGGACGGTCCATACCGATCAGCGCATCATCCTCACCAGCGGGCAGCGGTTGCTCAACCAGCGCAACGCCAAGGCGTACCAAATGCGGCGCGAGGTCGGCATATACCTCGGCGGACCAGCCTTCATTTGCATCAACGATGATGGTGCTATCAGGCGCGCCTGCGCGCACGGCCTCTAGGCGGGGCATATCATCAGGTGTACCCAATTTGATCTTCAACAGCGGGCGAAAGGAATGTTCAGCAGCTTGCGCACGCATCTTTTCGGGCGTGTCCAATGATAACGTATATGCGGTAATCTCCGGCTTTAGCTGCGCAAGACCGGCCAGTTCCCACGCAGATTTTCCGCTGCGTTTTGCTTCTAGGTCCCACAATGCGCAGTCGACTGCGTTACGCGCAGCACCCGCAGGAAGAAGACCATACAGCGCCTCACGGGTCAGCCGACCACTCAGCCCATTGATTTCAGCGGTGACACTTTCCAACGTCTCGCCATAGCGCGCATAGGGCACACATTCACCCATACCCGTCACACCATCATCTGTGATGCGAACTGTCAGCACCTTGGCTTCGGTACGCGACCCCCGTGAAATCGTAAAAACCTGCGCCAAACGGAACACATCTGCGGTTACTTCAATCTGCATCGTCACTCCTCACGCGAGATACAAAGGGCACATCATCGCCCCTTGCAGTTCACTTTTATTCTTACGGTAACGCGACTTATAGCGCGGCCAACGCCTCTGCCAAGCGCTCAGCACCGTGGCGGAATGGATCCACCGCCGGCAGACCCATTTCAGCTTCAACCTTTGCAAGATACGCACGGGCTTCGTCTTCGGACATGTGTTGGGTATTCACAGAGATACCAACAACTTTACAGTCAGGATTTGCGACCTTGGCCAAGGTCAATGCAACGTCACGGATCGCAGACATTTCAGGGACCTTGTAATCAGGCAAGCCGCGCATGTGTTCGCGTGTTGGTTCATGTGAAATGATCAACGCATCAGGTTGACCACCATGGATCAACGCCATCGTCACACCGGAATAGCTAACGTGGAACAGGCTACCCTGCCCTTCAATTATATCCCAATGATCCGCATCATTATCCGGCGTGAGATATTCAACGGACCCCGCCATGAAGTCAGCAATAACAGCATCCAAAGGAACGCCGTCACCCGTGATCAGAATACCAGTCTGGCCTGTTGCACGGAAGGTGCTTTTCATCCCGCGTTCACGCATGGCCACATCCAGCGCCAATGCCGTGTACATCTTGCCAACCGAGCAATCAGTACCCACAGCCAGAACGCGTTTACCTGTCCGCTTAACGCCCGTTGCGATCGGGTAATCGACAGTCGGGATGCGCACGTCATGCAATTCGCGACCATGCTTTTCTGCCGCCGCAACCAGATCCGCTTCTTCGTTCAGCAGGTTGTGCAAACCGGATGCCAGATCATATCCCATGGCCAGCGCCTCAATCAGCGCCTCCTTCCACATCTGGGAAATCTGCCCCCCACGGTTTGCAACTCCAATCACAAGCGTTTTAGCACCTGCTTCTAAACCTTGAGCCAAGGTCATATCAGTCGCGCCAACGTCGGCTTTACATCCGTCCATTCGGAACTGCCCTACCGCGTTTTCGGGACGCCAGTCTTTGATGCCTTGGGCCACTTTGGCTGACAATTGATCAGGGGCGTCGCCCAGAAACAGCAGATAAGGTGTTTTGATCATGGTTCGAATCTCCGGAAAGGTATGAGTTTTGCGCAGGATGCGCTAAAACTAGCGCAATTCAATTGCATAGCTATCACGGAATGCCAAAATGATGCACGATTCTGCGGACAAGAACCCCATCTGCGCATATTTCTTGCACACCCTGAATGCTGCAGGTGCAAAACACCCTTGCAGCTCATCGCGCAATTTTATAACTCCTAAAGGTGAATTTACGACACTTTGTGTCCCCAAAGGATCAGTCATTATGAGTTTCCGCCTACAGCCCACCGCTCCCGCTCGTCCAAACCGCTGCCAACTGTTCGGACCAGGTTCCAACACCAAACTCTTTGCAAAAATGGCCGCATCAGCTGCGGACGTGATCAACCTCGATCTCGAAGATAGCGTTGCCCCGAATGACAAAGACATCGCACGCGCCAATATTATCGAAGCAATCAACACAATTGATTGGGGCACAAAAACACTCTCTGTGCGTATCAACAGCCTAGACACACCTTACTGGTACCGTGACGTTGTAGACCTGCTGGAACAAGCCTCTGAACGCCTTGATCAAATCATGATCCCCAAGGTTGGCTGTGCCGAAGACGTATATGCCGTTGACGCATTGGTTAGTGCTATTGAAGCCGCAAAAGGCCGCAAGAAACGCATCGCATTCGAAGTCATCATCGAAAGCGCGGCAGGCATTGCACATGTTGAAGCCATCGCAGCATCCTCCCCACGCCTCGAAGCGATGAGCCTTGGTGCAGCTGATTTCGCCGCCTCAATGGGCATGCAAACAACGGGCATCGGCGGTACGCAGGAAAATTACTACATGTTGCGCGAAGGCCAAAAATATTGGTCAGACCCGTGGCACTGGGCACAAACAGCAATCGTTGCGGCCTGCCGCACACACGGCATCCTGCCCGTTGACGGCCCATTCGGGGACTTCTCAGATGATGAGGGCTACCGTGCACAGGCGCGCCGCTCTGCGACACTGGGTATGGTTGGCAAATGGGCCATCCACCCTAAACAGATCGCAACCGCGAACGAAGTATTCACACCCTCCGAAGAAGCTGTCATCGAAGCGCGCGAGATTTTAGCCGCAATGGAAACGGCAAAAGCCAACGGCGAAGGTGCAACTGTTTACAAGGGCCGTCTTGTCGACATCGCCTCCATCAAACAGGCTGAAGTCATTGTACGCCAGTCCGAGATGATTGCAGGGTAACAACTGCAAGACCAATAAAAACGGCCCGCTTTTGGCGGGCCGTTTTGCGTTCAGGCCCGTTCATCCTTGGGTGAGCCCATCACTACATATGACGTGATTTTTGCCACCTGTGGCAGCGCCCCCAAATGATCCGTATGAAATCGTTTGTAATCAGGCAGGTCCGCACACTCGACGCGCAGCAAATATTCGATTGTTCCGGTAATGTTATGACACTCCCGCACTTCTGGTGCCCGCGCGATTGACCTCTCAAATGCCTCTTGTGAGGCCTTGCTATGGTCACTTAGCCCGACACCAATGTAAGCCACAAACCCCGCGCCCATCGCAGTTCGATCAAGGACTGCGCGATACCCTTTGATAACGCCACGCCTTTCCAGTTCCTGCACCCGCCGCAAGCACGCTGAAGGCGAAAGCCCTACCCGGTCCGCTAACTCCAGATTACTGATCCGACCATCCTGCTCAAGCACGCGCAATATCTCATCTGATTTTTGATCAATTCCAGCCATAGATTGTGCAATTCCTCCATTATGACCAAAGTTTGCAATTTCATGCGACCCGATTCAATCAATAATTGCGTCATGACATTTGAAACACTCACCGCCCTTGCGGTATTCGCCTTCGTAAGCTCCGCCACACCGGGGCCAAACAACTTGATGCTAATGGCGTCTGGAGCCAACTTCGGGTTCTTGCGCACGATCCCACATATGTTGGGCATCTCCATCGGATTTATGGTGATGTTGTTTTCCGTTGGCAGTGGGTTGGTGCAGATATTTGACCGCTTCCCAGTCATTTATGACATCTTAAAAATCGCCAGCGTTATCTACATGCTTTGGTTGGCATGGAAGATCGCAAACGCCGCGCCAATCACAAAAAGCGCCGATGCAGGTGTTCCCATGACATTTTTACAAGCTGCAGCCTTTCAATGGGTAAATCCAAAGGCGTGGGCAATGGCTCTAACGGCTGTCACTGTCTACGTCGGGGATTCAGCGATAATTTGGCTGGCCGCTGGCGCCGCGCTGTTTAGCCTCATCAATCTACCGTCTGTTTCCATGTGGACAATTGCCGGACAACAGCTACAGCGAATTCTTACAAACCCGCGTCGCTTGCGGGTCTATAATTGGACAATGGCAGCACTGTTGGTCGCGTCGCTATACCCCGTTCTGCAGAATTGATTCAGTAATTTCGCAGTGCAATTTGTCCGGCGTTGCAAAGTTTACGACAGTCAGACGCGTCATGACCCACGTCTGATTGCATCATCACACCGTCAGTGCCTGGCCCCTCAAAACGGAAATCGTCACACTCCCCATCCCTTGGCCAGTCTGATTTGTTATCCCCAAAATTGATCTCGTGGCACTGCGTCGCAGCAAGCGCTTCCTTGAAGATCCAGATTTTGAGTTGCCCCATGTCATAGCCGCGTTTGCAGTCCGTTCTATCTTTGCCCGTATCGTCTACATCCAAGCTCGACGCCATCGCTGCACCGCGAAATCGACGGTCATCGCATTCGCCGTCTTTCGCCCATTCGCTGCTGTTATCGCCAAATCTCACAGACTGCGCAAAACCAAACTGCGGGACCATAACTGCCAAAACAATCGCTAGGTAAAACTGCTTCATCACTTCACTCCTTGTTGCCGAATTCAATAACGCTGTCGCCACGCGTTGCAAACCGATGAATTGACGGCCATATAATGACCAACAATCTGTGCGGAGCATGTAATGACCCAGTATATGGACTTTGAAAAACCCCTAGCCGAGATTGAGGGAAAGGCCGAAGAGCTGCGCGCGATGGCGCGGCGCGACCCTGAAACCGATGTGACCGAAGAGGCAAAAGCGCTCGACGTCAAAGCGGAAAAAATGCTGGACGATTTGTATATGAATCTTACGCCTTGGCGTAAGTGTCAGGTGGCGCGCCATCCAGAACGCCCCCACTGTAAAGATTACATCGAGGCGTTATTCACAGAATACACCCCGCTTGCTGGTGATCGCAACTTTGCAGACGACCATGCAATTATGGGCGGTCTTGCGCGTTTCAACGATAAACCCGTCATAGTGATCGGCCATGAAAAGGGCGACGATACAACATCCCGCATCGAGCGGAACTTTGGCATGGCGCGCCCTGAGGGCTACCGAAAAGCCGTTCGCCTGATGGAAATGGCCCACCGTTTTGGCCTGCCTGTCATCACCTTAGTGGATACGCCCGGCGCTTACCCTGGCAAAGGAGCCGAGGAACGTGGCCAATCCGAAGCCATCGCGCGCTCAACCCAAAAATGCCTGGAGATCGGCGTGCCGCTTGTAAGCGTCATCATCGGCGAAGGAGGTTCTGGCGGCGCAGTTGCATTCGCAACGGCCAACCGTGTCGCGATGCTAGAGCACTCTGTCTATTCGGTCATCACTCCCGAAGGATGTGCCGCAATTTTGTGGAAAGACGCAGAAAAAATGCGCGAAGCCGCCGAAGCCCTGCGTCTGACTGCGCAAGACCTCAAGCAGCTTGGCGTTGCTGATCGCATCATTCCAGAACCAAAGGGCGGCGCACACCGTGACCCCCAAACGACGTTGGCATCTGTGTCAGAGGCTATCTCTGAAATGCTAAGGTCTCTTGAAGGTAAAAACCCCAAAGATCTGGTCAAAGACAGACGCGAAAAATATCTTGATTTGGGTGATCGAGGCCTAGCAGCCTGAGCCAGCTATACCCCCTAATCACCAACCTCCCGGGATCGCTTGCCATTATGGCGCGACCTCAGGAGGTACTGGCAGATATCACCTCAGTTCGAGACGCTGGGATTGATACTATCGTATCCTTGCTGGAACCCGCAGAAGCAGCAAAATTTGGCCTCAAAGATGAAGACGAGATTTGCGTTGGTCTAGGCATGACCTTTCTCAACCATCCCATCCGTGACATGCACCTGCCTGACCCAGATAGCTTTGTTGTGTTTACTGCAAACCTTGCCGAGCGGTTAATGAATGGTGCGAATATTGCTGTTCATTGTTATGCAAGTATTGGCCGCTCAGGCATGCTGACCTGTTCAACCTTGGGACATTTTGATTTCGATCCAGAGATTGCATTAGAACATGTCAGCGCCAAACGCGGCGTGCCCGTGCCTGACACCGCTGAACAGGCCGCGTTTATACGCAACACCATAGCCGAGCAAACTAAGCGCTAGCCCCAGCTTACCATTTCATTCGAAATCTTACGCCACCGGCACCAAACTCCTCAAACCCAGCTGCACGGTAAATATCCTGAGCAGACAAATTGTCTGGATGCGTTCCGACCGTGAGGAACCGCGCGCCCTCTCCCTTAGCACATGCGATGGAAGCATTGATCAAGGCTCCACCCACGCCAAGCCCCCTTGCTGCCTCAACAACAAAAATGTGATGTAAATCCATGCCGCGCACCCCAAATTGCAGCTGCGCCAAGGGACACAAGGCGGCATACCCCACACCTTCGGCAACCAGCACCCGCAACCAAGGGGATGACCCCAGCGCATCGCGGCGCAAGTCATCCTCGGTGACAGCAGCACTATCACCGTGATGCGCTGCCAACGCATGGATCATCCGTACAACGTCAGGAATGTCTGTTTCAGTAATTGGATTTATCTGGGTCACGTTTAGGCTCCGAATGCCAACCGACCACACCAAAAACCGCACAGCCGGCAGCACGATGAATTAAAATAAATGGAAGGATCGTCCGCGCGTTATGTTAGGCGGCGATAATAAGCTGATATATGAGTGTCTTCAGTTTTCATAAGCGGAACATGACCCAGACCAAACTTTGCGTCAAGACACTCTAGCTGGCCAGCATCCGCAAACCCTGTGTCACATCAGAGCGCACAGCAAGCCGCAGGCCCGGCTCGTCACCTGCACGTAGCGCTGCAATGATCAGACGGTGAAAATGGGGCGGCTCGGTACGACGCAACCGTCCGTACAGCGCACGCATGGTCGGCCCCATCTGGAGCCAGACAGTTTCTGCCATTGCCAGCATCGCAGGCGCTTGGGCGCGCAAATAAAGTGTACGATGAAATTCCAGATTGGTCCGAATATAGCTCACCGCATCGCGGTGTGCGACAGCCTCACCGACCTTCGCATTGATATTTTGCAACCGTTCAATCAAAGCTAAGTGCGCGCGAGGCAACGCCCGTGAGGCCAACTCCACTTCGATCAAAGCCCGCAAAGCAGCGAGCTCTTCAATCCGCTCGTTGCTCAGCAATGGCGTCGAGATTCGGCCAGAATTGGACATGCTTAACGCACCCTCAGCAACCAGCCTACGAATAGATTCGCGTGCGGGCGTCATCGAGACACCGAATTCTTTGCCAATTCCGCGCAGCGTTAGCGCCTGCCCCGGCGGAATATCCCCGTGCATGATGCGCGAACGCAGTTGGCGGTAAACGCGGTCATGCGCGAGCGGAGCTGGGTCAATGGGACGAGCGGTGAGTGTCATACCAGCCTTGTGATCACAATAATGCCTCACGTCAAGAATGTGATCACAAAATCAATTAAAATTTGTAACGGTGCAACGTGCTGCCGTGCGTACGCAACCACCCGCGGGCCGCTGCATAGTCACCGTAGATGCGCGTCACCTCAGCCCAAAATGCAGCCGAGTGATTCATTTCCGCCAAATGCGCAACTTCATGAGCGGCTACATAATCCAGCACCTCAGGCGGTGCCATCACAAGGCGCCACGAATACATCAATCCGCCATCCGAGGTACATGAGCCCCACCGCGAACGCGTATCGCGCAAAGACAGCCGTGTATAACTGCGCCCCAATCGCGCTGCGTAATCATCGCTGGCCCCCGCCAGCCTATCACGCGCCAACTCCTTGAGATGAGCACTGAGGCGTTTACCAACACGTTCGGGTGGGCCCGGGACAAAAATACCTTCTGGTGTGATCTGTACACGACGACCTGTTCCAGCCAAAACTGGATACATGCGACCACCCAATGGCAGCTCAGCTCCTTCACCAATCATCACATCCTCGCCACGCGCATCTAGATGCTTGCGAATCCATGCTTCCTTACTGCGGGCAAAGTCCAACGCTTCGCTCTCCGCCAGCCGTTTTGGCATTGTTAATGTCACCCGACCGTCCAGCTGGCTGATGCGCAGAGAAATGCGCTTTGCCTGCGCAGAGCGCCGCAAGATCAGGGGGATGGGCGGGTCTCCGGGCAGATGTGGGTCGGACATATCAGGCTCTTGAAATGGGGTGAACAGGCTTTAGACTGGACAGCACCCTTTGCATATGGCAATTGCCCTGAATCATCTAGACACAACACCAAGTATAAAAGGGGAAATCCATGCCCAACGAAGAATGGGGAACCAAGCGCCTCTGCCCCACCACGGGCAAGCGTTTCTACGACCTAAACAAAGATCCAATCATCAGCCCCTACTCGGGCGAAGTGGTTGAAGTCGATCAATCCAAATCCCGCATGATTGCTGCAGATGCTGCAGATGCCGCAACCACAAAAGCAAAAGCTTCTGAGGTCAAGGACGAAGATGATCTGGTCGATGACGACGATGTAGACGTAGATCTGGACGACGATCTGCTGGACGATGACGAAGACGATACTGATACTGTTCCGCTCGAAGAAATCGCGGACGTAGCAGCAAACGACGACGATAGCTAAATTGCTGTGGCGGGTGATGCGTTTTTCGCTTGATCCCGCCGCCGCTTGTGCCTAGTACACGGCGCATTGACCTTGTTGGGTCAAACTCAGATCCTCTAGGGGATACCAATCCACGCTTGCGTGATTTGGGGCATTAGCTCAGCTGGGAGAGCGCCTGCATGGCATGCAGGAGGTCAGCGGTTCGATCCCGCTATGCTCCACCAAACCACTCCCAGAGCCGCGAGATGCCGCTAAGACACTGAAAATGGGTGTTTTTTTGTGTTCGAAAGCCTTGATTTCGTCTGTATCGTAAAGGCTCAGCAAAACAGACCTTGAGTACTGTTTGGCGAGTCTTCAAATCTCCATTTTTCCATACTTTTGAAGGGCTTGCCAAATAGCCCCGTGCGTGTTCGAAAAGTTTACTCGGCATAGCCAAATTGGATGCACATTTGGCATGCTTTGCCTCTAGCACCTTCAATTCTTTTTGCCCGTCACGAAACCGATCCTGAAGGGCAGCAAACAGCATCTCGTCATCACTCGCAGCGATTTTATCAACAAGCTGTTGTTGTTCCCGCTTCAGCTTTGCCACCTCACCTCGATAATACGCCTCTCTTTCTTTCGCCGACACATTTCGAATCTCCATTGCCTCTGATACGAATGCTTCAAACGTTGCGAATGCAGCTTTCTCGACCTCTAGTTTTGTCAGCAGAGCACGAATATCTTCATGTACGTCGGCGCGTGGAATGGATTTCTTACGAATAGGGCAATTTGATCCATAGCAGTGGTAGTATGGGTACTTTTTCTTACGTCCCTTGGACCAAGCGGCCGTAATGTGATTCCCACAATCGGCACAAACAATGTACCCACGGGCAGGGAAATCCCCATCCCGATTCGAACAAAAGACCTTTTTATCTCCATCAAGTTTCGCAAGGATTTTTTGATGGGTCTCATAGTCGATAGCAGCTTTGTGCCGTGCCTTCCTGAGGCTCACACCCCATGGTTCATAGGCAATCTGACCCGAATAGAACGGATTTCGAAGAAGGCTGTCTACCTTCTGAATATGTACCTTGAAGGCTTTGCTTGCTTTCAGAAAAGCTGGTTCGCTCTCTAGGTAACGCATTACATCTGCTTGGCTGTTATAAGCCCCTGACGCGAAACCGTTCAGGGCTGCTTTGATGATCGAAAAATGCGGTTCGTCCTTAATGATCGTAGGGCGGTTACCATTCTTTCTAGACGTTCGAAGATAGCCGTAAGGGAGACGGAATACCCAATTCCCATCAAGCAACTGCCCTCGCATCCTTGCCCGAACTTGCTCTTCATTTTTCTTACGCCCATGTTCAGCGATAGATGCCAAAAGATTTTCGACCAGCTTTGAGTCTGCGTCACCTTTGAATTCCCGCGACGGTGACATCAAAACGCAACCAAGGTTTTCGCGTAGCACCTCGGTGATCTCCAGGTGGTTGGAGAGATTACGGTTAAGACGAGAGATATCATCGAATACCACCACATGCTTTGTGGCAGGACGAGCCTTCACGTGGGCAATCAACCCGTTCAGACCATCTCGCATCGCAGAGCCGCCACTATACGCCTCCTTGAACACCCCAGTAACGGGCAACCCCTTCCGTTCACAAAATTCACGGCAGATCGCTTCCTGAGAGTCCAAGCCGCCTCCCTCTTCTTCTTGTCGCTTGCTCGACACACGAGCATAGATCAGAGCCTCAATCTTCATGATCAAACTCCATCGTGACAAGTTGTGCGAAAATCCAAAGTGTTTCCACAAGTTCTTTTTTTTGCCCGCCATTAAGGCCCTCAACCAAGCTTTCCCCTTCACTACTTTTTTCCACAAGCCCCAATAGGCGTCTGAAAGACATGTCACCATCGTTCAGGGTATCGACCTCATCAAAATGAAAATCTCGCATAATTTTTCACCTCCAAGCTATAGCTGCCATTCACCTGACTGCTGCTTAGGGGCATTCTCGAACCACCCCGTGAAATCCATGAAACTGAGACGAGGGAAAAATAATCTTCCTACAAATTGATATTGCGTTTGGTTTTTCGCAGCGCTCCTTAAAAGGAACAAAACAGCCCTGGTTGCAGCAAGCAAAACAATCAGGCTATATTTCGCAAAGCAAAATGTTGCACGAGGACCACGATTGATATTTTTCAATGTAATGCGAAAAGCGCGAATAGGTCCAACGGTCGCGTAACAAAGTGGATCTTAGCTTCAAAATCTCCATTTGGAGAACTGAAGGTACCTTATACTGAATGTATCTCAGGTCCAATTTTCTGAAGCCCTCAATGTGGCGCCATTTGCGGCGGCAACATCCTGCAGTTTGTCTTTGCTCTCTTTTATCGCCCAGCATCCAAGCTTCTGAAACTTTGGCGAACAAGAATAGAGGTCAGTTCAAGACACAGGCTCAACCTTGTTCTGGTGGCGTTGCTAAAAGGACATTGAAGCTTTCGAAATACCAGCGGCACATAGCATCCCAGGCCCCTGGTACGCCTTTGCGCTTCTCAATCTGGTCGAACAGCGCGAAGTAACGATCATCCCCACAATGAGTGTCCAAAATCCGCATGGTTGTGCCTTCGCGATTTTGTATGTTTTCATCCCACGCATAGTTGCGCGCGTCAAAATAGGGCTTAAAAACGCCGTGGTACTTCTGGGTGTCTTGCCAAAAGATCTGGCAGATTGTGGCTTGGTCGCATTGCCCGCGGATTAAACACAAGCTTGCCTCGGCAGACGTCGCCCACATGGCAAACAGGGCATCGATCACTTCGCGATCTTTGCTCAATTCTAAAGTCAACTCGGTGAGCGCCTCGTAATAGAGCCTGCCACCCGGTTGATGCAGCGCGATCAGTTTGTTCCAGAATTCTGGCGCGTTCCAGGCGCGATCAAGTACCAAGCGGGCGGAAAGCACGTCTTTGGTCTGGTGGCGCTCATAGATTTCCAGACTGCGCTGGATGCGGCCGTCATGCTGGCGCTGCAGATATTCGTTCAGGGTGAACAGCAATCCGACAAGAGCCAACAGCACCTTGAGCGATGTATCATGGCGTTTTATCCAACTTTGAGGCCGCGTTGGTGCGCGCAATATGGTGCGTTGAAAAGCCGCCTGCCTTAAGAGTGCACGTCGAGATCGCTTCACTGAGTTCTCCAATCCTCAAAGGCGAGATTGAGGCGAGCGCCGTTTTGCTCCCAGAAACCTTCGTCGAGCTCAAAGTGGCCAAAGACACCGTCTAGATCATCACAGCAACTCGACTCGCAGCCGCCACTGACGCCTGGACAGGCGCATGTGCCTCGAGAACAGGCGTAGGCAATTACGTCATCGTCGGGGGATTTTTGCACTACCTGATCCGTAGGGATGGAAAAATTGCCGTCAGTCCCTTTTACAAAGGCCTCGAATCCTTTCGGACTGGTTGCATATTTCAGGAATGATGCTGCTCCCTCGTTCTGAGCCGAACGGATTGGCACCGCAAGATAGCTGTGTTCCACAAGCATGAAATCCTTGGTCGCCTTCAACGCAGCACCACTTCGCACCGCGTCGTTAAAGGGCCCTGACCATGTCATTGCTAGCGTCACATCTCCTGAGTTCAGCATGTTGAGGGTTGCGGTACTGGTCTGCGACCAGACAATCTGCGGCTTGACCTGATCCAGCTTGCCAAACGCGCGGGCAAGGCCCTGATCTGTTGCAAGGACCGCGTAAACGTCGGCGGATGCGACGCCATCTGCCAGCAGCGCCATCTCCAAAAGACCTTTGGGATCTTCATGCAGCGCCCGGGTGCCGGGCAGGCCTGCCGTGTCAAAAAAATCAACCAAACCGACAGGGCGGTCGATGTTGTTTGGATTATAGCCAATTGTTTGTCCGTAAGAAACGAAGGGCACCCCGCAGTTTGCAGGGCTGGTCAGGTGGTTCAAATCAAGGTCCATCGTCGTGCTGGCTTGCGCCAATTCTCCTGCACTGCAAAGGGCATTTTCTTCAGCACCTGACAACATCACCACATCAAGACCATCCGCCACCACTTGTGCAGCACCACCTTGGATATTGTGAACCCTTGCAACTCCAGCCGCTGAATCCTGCCAACCGCCCACGACGCTGTGTTCATAAAGTTGACTAAACGAGCTTGTTGAAAGGCCTATGTCCAGATCTTCTGCAAAAGCGCCATGTGCGCCGCAGACCAGGGACAAGACACAAAGGGCAGGAAACTTGGGGATCAACATTTGGGAACCTCTTGGGCAAAAGAATGAAAGGCGCGAAGCCGCGGGGGGAACGTCAAATACCCGTCGGCTTCGCGAAGTAGCCAATGGAGGAAGAAGCCATTAGCATTGGTTCGTAGTTGCGGTGGAACATGCGCGAATGAAAGACCAGACAAAGTCGGTTTGCATCCGTGTGGTGGCGCCACCAACAAAGAACCAATCTGGATCAGGCGACCCTACTGGACCCGTGCGCACGGCTGTTGGCAGGAAGATGTCGTTCATCCTGCCAGTGCTGTCATAGGCTGCGCGCGCGTGGCAGGTGATGCAGCTTGAGGTCTTCTGAAAGCCACGCTCGATGACAGAGTTCGCCAGAATAGTCGGCTTACCCCGCCCATCCGTGAAATCAACCTGCGTGCCGCGCAACACATAGTTTTGCCACTTGGTGCCAGCCAACATTGCGGGCGCAGTATCGCAATTGATCGGCGCGTCGGGGCAAGTGTAGCGGTCAACTGAGGGGTCAATCCAGCCTTCATGCCCCCTGATGCCGCCATTCACTTGGCTTTCGCGGTTGTCGATATGCTCAAACGTCGCCCAGAACCAGTTCGGCAGGTCCTTGGTCGTGATGTGCAGCGCGGTAAGCCCGTAGGTTTTCTGCACCCCAGCCGTCGTGATCGTCGCCCAATGATAGCGAGCCTTTTCCGGTTCGGTAATCTCGCGCCAGCGGGCTTTGATTTCTTTGGCGTTGCCAGGAAAAAGCATCACACCGCTGGCGGGATCAAAGGCGGCCTGTAGACCCTCAAGACTGTAGAGACCGTTATTGCGGACAAACTCGTAGGTCGCCTTGTTCATCCGTGTTTCGTTGGCGGCAATAGGAAAGTCTTCATCGATTTCTGGCAGCGGCAACCCAGCGAGAAAGGCCATCTGCTGCAAGGGCTCGGGATCGACATCTGCCGCATTGCGGGCGATGAAGGCATCACCTTCCAGCAGCCAAGGGCCGGGGTCGCGGCCCGCAATGTCGAAGACTTCGCCGTAAGAACCAGTGCGTGCGTTGCGCCAGAATTCCCATGTTGCAGGCCCGTCATCGCCCAGAGCAACGCCAGCATCAGCGGCCTGAGTTATCGCATCGCCCGGCCAGTTGAGGCTGAAAAACAACTGCCAAGCATAGCAGTCAGGTTCAAGGATTGCGGCGCGCGCATCGTTCGGCTCTTGCCACAGGTCAGCGCCTGCCGACAGGTAATCGGCGCAATCGGCATGCGCCGCAGTGCCAAGGCAAAACAAAGCTGCCGTCACCAAGGGTGTAAGTAAAGACTGTCTCATGTCATGTCTCCTTCAGGTTTTTTTGCCTTGCGCGATCCAGCGCGCGAAGATGTCGATGTCTGTGGCAGGCCAAGGGCCATCACACGGCATCGAGCCATCCTTGAGCCGCAACAGGATCAGATCGGCGTATTCGGAAACCACCTCGTGCGACCCCAGATCAAGGTTGCGCACTGCGATCATCATGTTGATATCGACAGGCCGGAACAGCGGATGGATGTCAGTCGCAAATGACAGCGGAGAGCCGTCGGGCAATATTTCTACCACAGGATGCATGCCCATCGGTGCGTCAAAGAGCGTTGTCTTGACGTTCGATTGTGCGTGACACCTCACCCCTATCAGCGGTTTGCCAGCCCCCCAGAAATTTGCGATGTCGATCTCGGGCAGGACAGTATTTGCACTAATCTGGGGCAAGGGTTGAACCGTGATTGTCCCAACTTGCGGTGGCACCGCGACAAAATCGAAAACCTGCACGCCGTCCTCGGGCACGGAGGCACGTGCCACCAGCTGAGGGCTGGTCCAAAGAGGCGCGTTTGCACGGCCCGTGGCGGTGATGATCAGGTTCGGAGGGTTGGATTTCTGCAGCGCCATTGTAACGCTGTCGACGGCATAAACACGTGTGGTCATTTTACTCTCCTTTTGAGTTAAAACTTGATGCCCAAGGACGCCCCGAACTTCTCAACCTTAGTGAGATCGCTGCGGGTGCGGCCGTGAGTGTAGGTCAAGTTGAATGTGGCGATTTCTTTCTCATCCAGCGGAAAGGACAGGTTCGCCACCCCGCGTGTGGCTTCCTGTCCAGTTTCGACATCGCGGTAATGCGAGAGTTCGATACCAGCCGTGGCTACCGTGCGTTTGTCATTGCGAAACAGCACTTTTGCGCCCAGATCAGCGCCCACCCAGACGTAGTCTTGGCCGTTGCCAAGCCGTGTATTGCCGCCCGTCTCACTGTGATAGGCATCAACGCGGAACACTGAACTGGTGGAAAAGACGACGTTGTCTTTGCGGTTGTCTACCACGGCATTGTGGTTGAGCGGACCAAAGACCGGCACATAGGCCAGTTCCAAGCCATAGCCCTTTGCATCTCCATCAAGCCCGAAGCGGTAGTAAGGCACGACATCAAGCACGCCATACGAAAACACCGGCGTGCCAGGCAGAAACATCGCCTCATAGATCAGGCCGACCCGACCGGTCCCCGAGGAAACGCCCGCAGATGAGCGGTTACCGTCAATCTCGGCGAAAGCGATCAGCGAAGAGGACACAAGCGAAGGGAACAGGTCAGCAAGTGCGCTTGGCGACGAGCTGTGCTTGAGCACATAGCCAAAGGCCGCATCCGCCGAAAGCTGCCAGCTGTCAGCAACCCCGTTGTGTGTATAGGAAAACGACGCGGGCGACCCTCCGGCAAAAGTACGGCATGTGCCCAGCTCTTGCCCGATCTGAGTTCGCACCATGTCCTTTCTCAGGAAAAACCGTTGGCCCTCCGAGCAGGTCTTGACCGGAATTTTCTTACCACCAGTCAGATCGGCATCCTGAGCGGCGACGCCCAGAGGCAAGGCGGCTAGGACAAGTGCGGGAATGTAGAGAAGTCGCATAATATGTCTCCTTCAGGCGGTTACGACAAAGCCGTTTGTGCGGTACTGCTTGCCAATCTCGATGCAGACGCCGCGAAAGATCAGCTGATCGTTCAGATCGTGGTAGGCGGGCACCACATCGTCATTCCGGAACACTGATGAATTGGCGATGATCTGCAGGGCCAGAGCTGGCGCATTGGCCTCTCCGAAATAGTCCGACATCATGTCGTCGATCTTAATCCCCGCCTGACGCAGATGCGGGTAAAGCCGAAACATCGAACGTTTGAATTCGGCCCAAATGTTCCCTGACACACTATGTGTATGTGCGGCCTCAGCGGTGGCAAAGGGAGACCATGGTGGAGTGGGAAAAGGCTGCCGCGGGCGCGGCGGCCATGGCGGAAAAGGACCGCCCGGCGCAGGAGGCACCGGGGGCCACTGGGGAGGTTCTGGGCACCATGGGTGGGGTGTGAAACCCTGAGGCGGAAAGCGGTTCGTCGCGGCCTCTGAGCTCGCAGCGTGCATCGCGCCTTGGGGTGCTGCGTTTGCAGGCATCAGGTCGCGGTCCAATAGGTCGTCAAGCGTTGCAAGCCGCAGGTCCAACTGGTCCAGAACGGTTGGCATGTCGCAGGCAAGTGCGTATTCGCCTTCTGGCAGGCTCTCACCTTCCCCTGCCATATGCAGCCCCACAACGGTGCCGGAATTGGGGCTGACCCAGCAGGCCCCGCTGTCGCCTGGCATGGAAATCTCTGCGCTGGGGTCCGCGTCGTCTTCCGGCACAAGGCGGAAGCCCTCGATCTCAACCGCTTCATATTCGCCCGGAGCGACGCGGTGCAGAACGCGGTAGATCCCTTCCCCGTCCACACGCGCGCGAGTCAATCCGCTTGCGCGACCGTATTTACACAAGACATGGCCCAACGTAGAGGAGCGCACCCCCGCAAGATTGATATTCAATTCCTTGAGCGCCGGATACCAGCGCTTGCGACCTGTCAACGTCGCAAATGCGGCGTCCCCGTAGCGCGATAGCATCGACTTTTGCAACGTGGCTATTGGGGCCAGATCACCGTCTTCGCCATAGATAGGATCCCCCAGCTGCCCCGCAAAGGTGGACAGGACGTACCAATTGGACAGGATCCCTGCCGCGCCGGTAGTTTTGTCGATGGCAATCGCACCAATCGTTCCCGAGCCTGCATGGGGTCGGTGGCAGGAACTGCCCGACAACAGCGCCTTTGCATCTGGTCGCAGGCCAAGGCCAAGCTCGCGCCGCACACGGTAAGGGCCGGTGATCACATCGACTGGCACACCATCTATGTCGCCGACAATCTTCTGGGAATCTGCTAGCGTGTCGAGTGGTAGCTTTGCGCTCACATGCACACGCAAGCAGAACTCTTCGGTGCGGGTGCCATCAACCCAGCGATATCCGACATCAAATCCGGTTACATTATCAAGATGGCGGTGCGCGCTACGCAAGCTGTCCAGCTTCTTACGGCAGTCCTCGGCTGAGAATGTTCGTTTGGGAGATGGCATTTTCGGGCTCCTGTTCTGATTGGTTAATCCCAGAATGCGGAGCACCCGTTATTCTTGCGTGATTCAGGGTTTTCACGTTAACGTCCGTGTTAACCTGTCCGCGCATCTGTCTGTTTGCGGCCAAAAGTGTAGTGGAAATTGTCGTCATGTTTGCCAGCCTCGAAGAATACGAAGCGCCACAGATCACGCATGCTCTGGGCTCGGGGGCGCCGCTTATGGCACCCGCAGCCTGCATGCCTGTCTTGCAGCAACTGGACTTTCTGTTTGTCGGTGCGCCTGCTCGGATGCCCGCCTTGACCATTGCCGGTGGTGTGCTGCCAGGTGGCACCTCTGTGTCGGGTGCAGGGCGAGATCGAAGCGCCGCACTGACGCGCCTTGCTGGTGAAACGGCAGAGCAACTTGGCCTGCGGGGTGCGCCTTCACAGGCGCGCAAGGGCGCGCGCAGAGTGTTTCAGGACCCAACCGCTGCAGAGGACACAAGACAGATCGCGGCATCCGACTGGACAGGGCAGGTGGATTTGGCCGTTCCGTTAGGGCTGCTGCCACCAAGCGCAGATCAAACAAGCGGGTTTTCTGCGGGGCTTGCTGCCCATCCCGACCGGACATCAGCGCAAAGTCATGGCGCCTTGGAGCTGCTGGAACGCGACGCCGTGGCCCTGTGGTGGGCAGGGGCGCACAAGGCGGTATCGCTGGGCGGCGCACAAGCCTATGCGACCGCGCGGCTGGGTCCGCGACAGGGCCGATCAACGACGCTACTGGATGTGACTTTTGACACTCAGGTTCCGGTTGTCGTGGCCGTGTCATTTGATGCGGCAGGGACATCGTTCTGCTTTGGCGCGGCGGCACGGCACACGGTGGACCTGGCTGCAAATGCCGCACTGCGCGAATTGGGCGCATCGGAGTTTGGCCTCACACTGGAGCGCGACCGCGGCAGCACCGATGATCAGGGCGATACCCGCTGGGCGGATGTGGTGGACCGCCAAACCTTTGAGGCCCGGTTGATCAGCCATGACGCCGATCTCGAAGAACAAACCGCGCTTTACCCCCAGCCGTCGCCTGTTCAGTGGGCCGAATGGCTGGCCAAGCATGATGTCTGCTTTGTTGAACTTGGCCAAGTTGGCGACCATTTTCACGTGGTCAAAGCCATCAGCCCGACGTTACAATCAGGCCGTGAGACCCTTCTAACAGCGCGCTTTGTCGATGCGACACAAGGGCAGGAGCGCCCGTTCGCAGGACCGCTCTATTGACTGTCGCTACGGGATACACGTCGCCGCACCTGCCAAGGCAACAGGCGCAGTTGTCAATTCATTTGATTGGCGGCTTGCAGGTCACTTGTGGGCAGCAACGGGTGGCGCTGAAAAAGCAAAAGGCGGCTGCTTTGCTGGTACTTTTGTCCGTCTCGCCTGATTTACGGCTTAGCCGTGAACAATTGCGTGGATTGCTTTGGCCCGATAGCGATGAGCATGCAGCCCAGACCAGCCTGCGTAATGCGCTTTGGGCGTTGAAAACCAGTCTGTCAGACGTCGGCTTTGAAGGGTTGAATTCTGATCGTGCGGCGGTCTGGCTAGATGCGCATCACGTGACCGTGGATATCGATCATCTGCTTGAGCGGCTGGAAGAAGGCGATCTTTCGGTGCTGCGTGATCTGGACCCATTGGCGCTGACGCATCTTGAGCGCGATCAGGCTATCGTTAACGACGCCACGACCACACGGCTTCGCGAGGCGTCGGCACATCTTTCCAGATTGGTGCGCCAACGGCTGGACGCGCTTTCCTCTGACGCCCGATCTGACACACAGGCCATCGTGGCGTTGCAGTTCATGGTCAACATGAACCCCGAGGATGAAGGCGCCGCTCGCAAGCTAATCCGGCGCTATTGGCGCAGCGGGCAGCTGGCCAATGCGCTTGCTGCATATCAATCTCTTTGGAACCTGCTGGATGAGGAGTTTGGCGAAGAGCCCTCCCCTGAAACCCAAGACCTGATCGTCGAGATCAAGGCGAGTGACCGCCGCATCCAGACCTCGCGTACGCGCCCGCGCATTGTCGTCACCGACACGGCGGTCGATCACCTACCGCTGAACCTTGCCGGTCAGGCGCGGCTGCTACGCGAAACGCTTTGCGCCAACCTTGCAAGGTTTCGTGAATGGCAGGTCTTTGACGCGGGGCTGATCACCCAAGAGACACCCGCCGAGGATAAGGCGCGCACCTATCTGTTGAGCTTGCAAGCACAGGTCTCGGGGCAGGATTTGGTCTGTCGTGCCGTATTGGCCGACAGCCAGACGGGAGAACTGCTTTGGTCAGAAAGCCTTAGCGACCCTGTTCTTGGCGCGCAATACGACCGCTCTGGGGCGGCGGACCAACTGGCTGTTGCGCTTAACCTGCATCTGTCGGCGTATCGCGGACGCCAGCCCGAAAACAACCAAACCGAAGCCAGCGTCTATGAACGTTGGGTCGAGGCACAGGGGTTGATCCTGCAATTCACATTGGACAGCTGGCGTCAGGCCGAGACCCTGTTGGATATGCTGATTGCGGAATATCCGCAGTTCAGCCGCGGCCATTCCAGCCGTGCATCGATCGACAACATGCGCCAGATCTCGTTTCCTGGTCTCTATAGCACACCGGCCTTGCATGTTGAGGGCCTGCGCTTTGCTCGACGCGCGATTGAGCTTGATCCCATGGACAGCCGCGGCCAGTTGGCGATGGGATGGTCAGCAGCGATGTCGCGTCAATTTGACCGTGCGGAACTCGCCTTTGATCTGGCGTTCCAATACAATCAGAATGATCCTTGGACGATCACCTCTGCCGCTGTGGGGCTGGCTTTCTGCGACCATTACGATGTGGCGTCCCAGATGCTTGAGCTTTTGTTCAAATTGAATTTTCGACTGGAGGCGTCGCATTGGTCCTACATCGCGGCGACCCGTTTTCTGGGTGGTGATTACGATGAATGCGTCAAGGCTTCGGAACGCTCGCAAGAGATTTCCCATGATGTGCCCGCTTGGCACGCAGCCGCCCTCGCATTGTCGGGCCGCAAGGATGAGGCGGCCAAGGTCGCTGGACGGTTCGAGCAGATCGCCCGCGACAATTGGGTGGCAGAAGGGCCGATTGATCGCTCCGAGATCACCCGCTGGCTGATCAGCGGCTTTCCAATTCGCAATCGTGACACCTGGCTTCAGCTGCGCGATGGTTTGCGACTGGCAGGGATGCCGGTGCCCACCTTGATACAAAGCGATGAAATCGCTCTAGGCTATCAGATGGACACCGGTTCTTAGCAGGCTCTGTCAGGGCCTAGACGCACTTGCGCATGGCATAGTCCGCAATCCGCTCTGAGCGGAAATTCTCGGAGTTGGTAATGTTTGGCTCATGACCGTAAACCCGATCATAAAAGCTGGGCAGGATGTATTGATCTTCAGGGGGTGGGTCCTTCTTAAGGTCATCGGGGTGCGGCATCAAAACGCTGAGTGACTCTTCGTTGGGCGCCTCGAAATATGTGATGTTCTCGTCCAGTTTTTCTGGTTCACGGAAGCCGGGCCCGATCTCCATGATGCCTCTCAGGCCTCCGACGGCAACGTCGACATTCTCGATCAACTCGATAAGATCACGAACGCGCGCGGGTCGGGGATATTTGCCATTGGCCCAGTCGGCGATCCGCTCGCCGAATTCCTGCCATTTATAGATCTCAATCATATACTTTTCGTCGGCCATCTGTGTCTCCTGTTAATGATGGTTTTTTTTGGGGGGGGGATTCTAATTGTCGGGCAACTGCTTGATCAACTCAGCCATGGAGCTGATTGGCCCACCAGGAAAGGTCAACTTTTCCAAGGCTTCCACAACTTGATCTTCAAGTGACACCTGAGAGGTGTCCTTCTTGAGCAAGGGCATAAAACAATCCCCGATTATGGCGGAGCCAAGGGGGCCAAACGTGCGCCCGGCGTTGCCTTCGCTTTGCGCTTCGAACAACAGAAACAAAGGCAGAGAAGGGGCGGCACGAAAGGGCTGTAAGTCAACAGATTCGCCGTTGTGGTCGCTTGCGTTTATCTCGTCGATCTTCAAGGCGCCAAATCCAGCCGTGATTATCTGTGCGACTTTGTCTTGCGGTGGAACGCTTGCGAGGGTGGGCAATTGTGGGGCGAGGGTTTGCAACAAGGTTTCAACAGGCACTAATTGGGTATGGAAGTCGGCGAGCAGATCGCGGATCGGCGCACCTGCAGGCAAGCTGTCATCAACCTTATTAGCTGCGACTGTCTGGGTCATGGTGGGGGCGAAATGCGGCCCCAATTTGATCGCCCAGTTGATGCGCGGGTCAGAGGCGCCATCTTCGGGGAAGAACAGGGTCCAGTCGATCTTCCAGTTTTGCGGCGTTGGTAAATTTAAGGGCGCGTGAAGGGATGATGTACTGATGATTCTACTCAGTTCATGGCTTACAGTCGAATTCAGTTTGTACTTGTTGCGCACCATGGAATGCGCGGCGCGCGCGGCAAAGGCAAAGTGATCCGCGTTTTCTTGCGGGCTTAGGCCTAGCAACGATTTTGGATTAACGGGATCATACAAAGCCAAAACGTCAGAATGCATCAAAGTCGGCAGCAAATCCTCACGAAGAATGCGGTGGTAGATGCGTATCGTTGCTTGGCGCGCGATGCGGCTGCGGTGACGCGGCAGAATAAGGCGCGTACCCGACGGATCCTTAAGCAATGCAGTCTGGGTGGCCAATGCGTTGTGCAGCCGATGAAACAGGACCGTCAGTTGCGCCAGAATATTATTGTCGTCATTGCGCGCGTCAGCGATCAGAACCTCTGTGTAAGGCGCATCCGGGTTCTCAGGGCCGTCGGGATTGAAACGCGCACGCGGCAGATCTTGCGGTGGCTGGTGGCGCTTCTTGATCGCGCGATTACTATCGCGGAAAAGGCCTAGGCGTAAAAGCTCGACACCATCCAAATCCTCGGGATCGTCACTTGTAACAACTTTTCGCGTATCATAGGCAAATGGACAGGCGATAGGCCCACCCCCAAATATTGTTTCCAACGCCAATGGCACCCGCCGTAGATTGGTCGGAGTAGGCGCATTATCTTCAAACGGATGGACCATGCGCGACGATTGTAAGACGTCATGCGAGGCCAACTGAAACAGATAAGTATATCCCGCTGATACCCCTAGAAACTGGCATTCTGGTGCGTTTAGAAAATTATTGAATTCATAAAGACTAGAGGTTGATTGGTTCAGCTGGTGCCCAAGATACAGCAACGCTTTCGCTAAGCGGTCATCGACCCAGCCACCAATAGATATTCTCTTAAAGCCGCTGCGAAGCGGATCATCTTCAAAAAAACCACCGAACCCTAGATCACGATGCGACATATCTTCTCCATGCTCTTCCCTTAGGACAGCCTACCAGACGGGTTAACAATTCACTAAGGAAGATGGAGTCAGGGAAGAGTAACGCTTAATCTTTGATTTTAAAAGAATTTCACGAATTGCTCCATCTAACTCAAGTTACCTGCCTGACTTAAATCACGTTGGAATCACGCTTGTCTGCGGCTAATGGCGGGCAAGTTTTTCCCCGCTTGGTCTGGCCCATGAAGTCTTGTTACAGGATACATCGCTTATGCAGGTTCACTCTCGTATGTCCTGACACTTGTCGCAATCGCTGTGGCACCGGGGCCAGTCGTTTTGATGATGATGGTGCGCGCGACAGGCAATGACGTAAAAGGTGCCACTAGTTTTGGCATCGGGTCTGCAATTGGCGGCGTGGTGATCATCTCACTCGTTTGCGTTGACCTAAGCGCATGGCTGACAGCCGCACCCGAGGTTTTTGAATACAGCAAATACGTCCTGATCGCCTATATTTTTTGGGTGGCACGCAGTATTTGGTTGGGCAGTTTCAACATGAACGTTGATTGCCGAGCAAAGCGCTACTCCTTTGGCTCGTCCTTGTGCGCAGGTGTGGCCACATGTTTCATTTCTCCCTATTATATGATTTTCCTTCCTCTGGCCTTGATCGAAGTGATGGACGTTACGATCATCGAGATGCCTGAGTTCTTGATCATTTCCCTTATGAATTTTGCCGGACTTGCCGTCGGTGCAGCGTGAATAGCCCCTAGCTTCTTAGACGCCCTGATAGCTTGTAAGATCTTAACAAGTTAACCGGACTACAAAACCAGAGGCATAAAGCTACCGTTTATAGAAACAATGCTAACGGTGCCAAATTCCGTATAGCAGGCAATGATAGAGGTTCCCGCGAAAGACTGCTATTTTAGCCTTCACAAGCAGGAACCCTTTTTAAGGTTTAAACAGAAGTTCCAAAATGGACATGCCGCAAAAGCTCTACGATGGCTTCAAACTCTTCGACCAACCGGTTCGAACGAGCTCCCCATAGGTCCACCACTCCCCCTTTGTGTGTTCGGTCAAATGCTTGTATTGGCAATTTCGAGCGTTCGTCATCTCGTTCCTGGCGAAGGTATGCTAAAATTTGCTCGGGCAAGACCGCGCTGGATTATTTTGCCTTGAATTTTTAAGTAGGGGCAACGCAGGCGTTTGTAACCTCCCCGATCAACTAACTGATTAACGTAGCATCAGTAGCCGATATAAGCTCTTCCAATGTGACGCTGTGCGCTGTTTCGACTATCTTTAGCCCACCCTTGACCACATCCAGAACGCCGAGATTGGTAATAATTCGATCGACAACACCCTTTCCAGTAAGCGGTAGTGTGCATTTCTGAAGTACCTTGCTGTCACCATGCTTGTTGGTGTGGTCCATAACAACAACCACACGGCCAACCCCCGCTACCAAATCCATCGCGCCTCCCATACCTTTGACTAACTTGCCGGGAATCATCCAATTTGCGATATCACCGTTTTCGGCGACCTCCATGGCACCAAGGATCGCCATCGCGATCTTTCCGCCGCGGATCATGCCAAAGCTTTGCGCACTGTCAAAATAGGCCGTCTGTGGAAGCTCAGTGATGGTTTGCTTGCCAGCATTGATAAGGTCGGGGTCAACACTATCGTCGGTCGGGAAAGGGCCCATACCCAGCATGCCATTCTCGGACTGCAACGTGACATTGATTCCCTTTGGGATGTGGTTTGAGACAAGCGTCGGGATGCCAATCCCAAGGTTCACATACCATCCGTCTTGTAATTCTTGGGCCGCGCGGGCGGCCATCTGATCGCGGCTCCACATTAGGCGGCCCTCACTGTACGTTGTTCGATACGCTTCTCATGCGTGCCTTGGATCAACCGGTGTACATAGATGCCCGGCAAGTGAATGTGATCTGGGTCGATTGAGCCAGTTGGGACAATCTCTTCGACCTCAGCGACGCAGACCTTACCGCACATGGCGGCTGGTGGATTGAAGTTGCGGGCCGTTTTTCGAAATATCAGATTGCCCGTTTCATCGGCTTTCCACGCCTTCACAATCGACAGATCTGCAAAAAGGCCTTTCTCCAGAATGTAAGTCTCGTCGTTAAAGTCCTTGTGTTCTTTGCCTTCTGCAATCACCGTGCCAACCCCCGTCTTTGTGTAGAAACCCGGGATGCCGCACCCCCCTGCACGCATGCGTTCGGCCAGCGTGCCTTGTGGGTTGAATTCCAGTTCCAGCTCGCCAGACAGGTACTGACGCATAAATTCGGCATTTTCACCCACGTAGGACGAGATCATTTTCCTCACTTGCCGCGTTTGAAGCAATCTCCCGATGCCAAAATCATCAACACCGGCATTGTTTGATGCGAATGTCAGGTTTTTGTTGCCCGCCGTCTTGATGGCTTCAAGAAGCAATTCGGGAATACCGCACAGGCCAAAGCCGCCTGCTGCGATCAATATTCCGTCGTGCAAAACGCCATCGAGTGCGGCCGTTGCATTTGGATAAACTTTTCTCATGGAGATGTCCCTTGGTTCGCGATCATCGCGTAGGAGGTAAGTTGGGTGGCTGACCAAACAATTGATTTCAGAATGAAACCTTGTCGCCGCCCTTTAGGTCGAGAATCTCGCGCGCCTCATCTGGCGTTGCCACCTCGCAGCCCAAATCCTCAACGATGCGTCGGATTTTGGCGACCTGTTGGGCGTTGCTTTCGGCAAGTTTACCGCGAGAGATGAACAGGCTGTCTTCAAGCCCTACGCGCACGTTGCCGCCCATTTGGCTGGCTGTCGTGCCCAAGGTCATTTGTGACCCACCAGCGCCCAACACGGACCAACGATAATCGTCGCCAAACAGACGATCTGCAGTTTGTTTCATGAAGACAAGGTTCTCAATCTCGGACCCGATGCCACCAAGAATACCAAAGATGAACTGGATGAAAATAGGTGCCTTGAACAGTCCGATATCCATGCAGAATTTCAGGTTATATAGATGACCCACATCATAGCATTCGTGTTCGAATTTGATGTCATGAGGGGCCAGCGTATCTGCTGCTTCTTTGATGTCACGGAACGTATTGCGGAAGATGTTGCCGTCAGAGTTTTTGACGTAGTCTTTTTCCCAATCAAACTTCCAGTCCTCATCTTTGTAGCGCCCTGCAAGCGGATGGAACGAGAAATTCATCGACCCCATGTTCATCGAACACATCTCGGGCGAGAAGATTTTGGCAGGGTTGATGCGGTCTTGGATCGACAGGGTCAGTGATCCACCTGTGGAAATATTCACCACAGCGTCCGTCGCCTGTTTGATCCTTGGCAGGAAGGGCGCGAAATCGTTGATCGCCACAGAGGGCGCACCGGTTTCATTGTCGCGCGCATGCAGGTGCAAAATCGATGCTCCGGCCTCTGCGGCGTCCAATGCTTGCTGGGCGATGTCGTCATACGTGTAAGGCAGACCGTCGGACATAGTTGGGGTATGAATAGCCCCTGTGATGGCACAGGTGATGATGGTCTTTTGTTTGGTCTTGGCCATGGTTCAGCCCTTTTTGTCAGATTTGTTTGATTTTACGCGGTAGCTAAGCGGGAAGAGTTCCAGATCGAAACGGGATTTGATCAGCCCCCAAATCCCGTTAGGGGCTTTCAGCATGATCACAATTGCAACCACACCCAAGACCAGCAGATAGATGGTCCCCAGATCCGCCAAAGTTTCCCGAAGCAGGAAGAAGATAAGTGTCCCGATGATGGGACCTTCGATGGTGCCGATGCCGCCGATGACGACGATAAAGATCACAAAGGCGGTCCAATCATTGACCGAGAATGCCGCATCAGGCGAGATGCGTAGCTTTTGCAGGAAGATCAACGCGCCGATCATCGCCGTGAGAGCAGACGTGACAATGTAGACAACGAACTTGGTGCGCCAGATGTCGATGCCCAGTGATCCCGCTGCCAATTCGTTGTCACGGATAGCTGTCAAGGCTAGCCCGTTGCGGGACCGCAAGAGGAAGTAGACGGAGGCGATCACAATCACAGCAGCGGCCAGTGCCAGCCAATAGCTTAGGTGTTCACGTCCGGATCTTGATGATGCCATAGAGCGGACGATACCAACCGGCAACGATGACCCAGACCCGCCGCCCAATGCGGACACTTGTGCGAATGAAAGACGAAACACCTCCGCGATGACCCATGTGCCAATGGCGAAATAAGCACCGCGCAGACGGAAGATGAGCAATGCCACGGGAACGGCGATGATTGCGCCCAAGACCCCCGCCACGACAATCGCACCAACCGGATGCAAGCCGGAAAACATCGTCAACGCGAACAGCATATAGCCGCCAAAGCCTACATAGGCCTGCTGCCCGACAGACACGAGACCGGCATACCCAGCCATCAGGTTCCAAAGGCTGGCCAAGGCAAGGTAGAGGAAAATCTCGCCCATCAAGCGCATTTCCGCGCTGCCTGCCACATCAGTGCCGCGCTAAGACTGATCATGACCAACCAGCCCCACACCCCCGCCCACCTCCTCCCACCTACCAGTCGTCACCAATCAAAATCAAAAATTCCCCTACGCTCACCCCCCGACACCCTCCCACGCGC
>ERZ1027208.192-NODE-192-length-29806-cov-16.639004_pt1 | contig 29806 bp, 24 predicted proteins | sample MGYA00520867_ERZ1027208 | MGnify/ENA primary metagenome ERZ1027208 (study PRJEB33311, sample SAMEA4378413) | marine metagenome | biome: Marine biome; feature: Fjord; material: Water | collected 2014-07-20T08:00:00Z/2014-07-... | depth 75 m ...
TAAGCTTTCACTTTAATCATGGCACATGGGGACGGGTCCATCTCATTTCCTACGATTGGGGTTTGGCTTGGACGTAGGAGGGCAGTTTCTGCGCGATTTTTTAGCGAATAAAAAAGGCCTGATTCATTTTTATGAATCAGGCCTTTTTGTTTTCGGTAATTTAAATCAGTTAAACGTTCTTGATTTAAATTTCAGCCGCTAAGCGAGTACCTTGATCAATCGCGCGTTTGGCATCCAGTTCGGCTGCGACATCCGCGCCGCCAATTAGGTGATGAGGTTTGTTTAAACCTTCAACCAAGGCGCGCATAGGGTCTTGGCCAGCACAAATAATTACGTTATCAACGTCGAGTATTTTGCTTTCTTCGCCAATAGTGATGTGAAGCCCTTGATCATCAATTTTGTCGTAAGAGCATGATGGGATCATGTTTACGCCTTTGTTGATTAAGCCGGCGCGGTGAATCCATCCCGTTGTTTTGCCTAGCTTGCCGCCAACTTTAGATTTTTTACGTTGCAGTAAATATATTTCACGGGCAGAAGGGGTGATTTGTGCTTCTACGCCTTCAATGCCGCCACGGGCTTCCATGTTCATGTCTACGCCCCATTCCTTCATGAAAGCCGGGATGTTTTGGCTAGTGGCCACACCAGAATGCGCAAGGTATTCACTCACATCAAAGCCAATGCCGCCTGCACCAATTACGGCTACTTTTTTGCCCACTGGTATTTTATGTTTTAACACGTCTAGGTAAGTTAATACGCTGGCGTGTTCGATGCCTTCAATTTCAGGTAGGCGAGGGTTAATGCCTGTTGCCAAAATCACTTCGTCAAAGTCGCCGTTGTTTAGGTCGTCTGCTGTGACAGGTGTGTTTAAACGCAGGTCAACATTGGTCAGTTCGATTTGCTTGCCAAAATAACGAATGGTTTCAAAAAACTCTTCTTTACCCGGTACTTGTTTGGCCACGTTAAATTGACCGCCAATTTCTGACGCCGAATCAAACAAGGTAACCTGATGGCCGCGGCTGGCTGCTGTGGCTGCAAATGAAAGCCCAGCTGGACCAGCACCAATAACCGCGAGTTTTTTCTTGGCAGTGGCATCGGTAATGATTAATTCTGTTTCGTGACAGGCCCGTGGGTTAACCAAGCAGCTTGTCATTTTGCCGCTGAATACGTGGTCTAAACAGGCTTGGTTACAACCGATACAGGTATTGATTTGATCGCTTACGCCGTCTTTTGCTTTTTGTACAAACAATGGATCGGCCAAGAAAGGGCGTGCCATTGAAATCATGTCGGCGTCGCCACGTTCTAATACTTCTTCGGCCACTTCCGGTGTGTTGATGCGGTTAGAGGTAATTAGCGGGATGTTTAATTCTTTTTTGAACTTAGCCGTTACCCATGTGAACGCTGCGCGAGGTACCTTGGTGGCGATGGTGGGTACACGGGCTTCGTGCCAGCCGATGCCTGTATTAATAATGGATGCACCGGCTTTTTCAATGGCTTTGCCCAGTTGTACCACTTCTTCAAAGCTGCTGCCGCCTTCAACAAGATCAAGCATAGAAAGGCGGTAGATGATGATGAATTTTTCACCCACGGCTTCACGTGTACGACGAACCACTTCAATGGCTAGGCGCATGCGGTTTTCGTATTCGCCACCCCATTGGTCATCACGTTGGTTGGTGCGTTTAGATAAAAACTGGTTAATTAGGTAACCTTCCGATCCCATTATTTCTACGCCGTCGTATCCGCCCATTTGTGCGTATTTGGCTAGCTGAACAATGTCGTTTATTTGTTTTTGAATGCCTTCTTCATCAATCTCTTTTGGTTTGAACGGATTGATTGGGGCTTGGATAGCAGAGGGGGCAACTGAATTAGGGTTAAACGCATAACGGCCCGTGTGCAGTATCTGCATGCAAATTTTACTGTCGTCTTTGTGTACGGCATCGGTAATTACGCGGTGCTTTAATGCATCTTCTTCAGATTGAATGAGGTTAGTTTGCGGGTGAGTGGCGCCTTCTTGGTTTGGACCAAAACCACCGGTAACAATAAGGCCAACACCGCCACGGGCACGTTCACCAAAAAACGCGGCCATACGTTCCATGCCGTCTTTATGTTCTTCAAGACCTGTGTGCATTGATCCCATGATCACTCGGTTTTTTAACTGAGTGAAGCCTAGGTCTAATGGTTGAAAAAGCTTTGGAAAATGTGGGTTAGCTTGGCTCATATCTTTCTCATCATTTGTATTAATTATATTTATCAAAAGTCTGTGTGTTGACTTTACCCTATGCAGCCATCGTAAGACCAGTACTCAGGTGACACCATTATTAACGGAATAAAGTGATGGGTCGTTATCATTTGATAAGAGGGATACCGATTAAATGGTGAATAATGGGGTTATTGTTAATTTTATCGATTTAAGGATTTCCATGGATACTGAAAACCGCCCAGAATATTTGGCTCCGCTACAAGATATGCGCTTTTTAATGGACGATATGCCTGGGCCAGTAAGCACGGGTGATGGATCAATCGATAACAGTGATATTTTGTTTGTACTGGATATGGCCGCTAAATTTGCCCAGCAAGAGTTGGTGCCTATTAATGCCACTGGCGACAAAGAAGGCTGCAAATTTGTAAATGGCCAGGTGACGTTGCCAGCCAGTATGAAGTCGGCGTTTGAGCAATACGCGCAAGACGGTTGGATGGGGCTGTCTATGCCTGAAGAATGGGGTGGCCAAGCATTACCAGAGCGTTTGTCTACGTGTGTGGGTGAAATACTTACGTCTGCAAACCATGCATTTAGCATGACACCAGCACTGACCATGTCAGCGTGCCGAGCGATTATTAGTCATGGCGCAGACGAGTTAAAAGAAACGTACTTGAAGAACCTGATATCCGGAAAGTGGACCGGCACCATGTGCTTAACCGAAAGCCACAGTGGTTCTGACCTTGGTTTGATTCGAACTAAAGCAGTTGTAGATGGCGAACACTACCGAGTTAGCGGTAACAAAATATTTATCTCATCCGGTAATCATGATGGCAGCACGAATATTATTCACCTTGTTTTGGCCCGATTAGAAGAGGCGCCAAAAGGCATTAAAGGGCTGTCGCTATTTTTAGTGCCCGAAAAAATAGAAAATGCAGATGGGGCATGGATTGTTGAAAATAATGTGCATTGCATAGGCATTGAAGAAAAAATGGGTATGCACGCGAATCCCACATGCTCTATGAGTTTTGAAGGCAGTAAAGGCTATTTGATTGGTGAGCAAAATAAAGGCATTAATGCCATGTTTACCATGATGAACGAAATGCGCTTAGGTGCATCGCTTCAAGGCATTGGTTTGAGCGAACGCAGTTTTCAAAAGTCGGTTGCTTACGCCGCCCAGCGTACACAAATGCGAAGCTTGAGTGGTGTAAAGGCTAAAGATAAAGAGGCTGATCCATTATTGGTTCATCCGGATGTTCGCCGTATGTTGTTAACGCAAAAGGTTTTAGCTGAAGGGGGGCGAGCGCTTGCACAGTTTTGCTCTGAACTATTAGATAAATCACACGACCCAGAATGCGATAAAGCAACCATTGCTTTGCTGGATATGCTGACACCCATTGCAAAGGGTTTCTGTACCGAAACCGGATTAGAAAGCGCCAGTTATGCCGTGCAAATGCATGGTGGTCATGGCTACATACAAGAAACCGGAGCAGAGCAGTTGTACCGAGATGGTCGTATTTCTACCTTGTATGAAGGTACAACGGGCATTCAAGCTCTTGATCTGCTGGGGCGTAAAGTACTGGGCACACAAGGTAAAAGCTTGATGAGCTTTACTAAGTTGATGCATCAATTAGTAAAAGAGAACAGAGAAAACAAAATTCAAAAGCCTTTACTGGATATTTTGGCGGTGTATACAAAAGAATGGCCTGACGTCACCATGAAAATTGGTATGAAAGCCATGAAAAATCCTGATGAAGCAGGGGCCGCCAGTTTTGATTATTTGATGTATAGCGGGTATGTGACCCTTGCGTATTTTTGGGCGAAAATGGCCTTGGTTTCGCAATCTATTTTAGACGGTGATCGCAATTCAAAATCAGGGGCATTAAGCACTGAATTTTTAGATGCGAAGATTAAAAATGCTAAGTTTTATTTTGATAGAATTTTACCAAGGGCCGAAGCGCATAAAATGGCTATGATGACAGGAATGGATAGCATGATGAATTTAACGGATGAACAATTTATGATTCAAGGCTAGTCGGTTATAAATGAGAGGGCTGCATGCTGATAAAGTGTGTGGCCCTTTTTTAGCGAAATATATTGATTAGTCATTTATTCAACTTTCCACGGAGTTAGGCCATAGCGCTGTAAAATGGTTTTTAGTTCGCCTGATGTTTCTAGGTTTTTCATTTCATTGTCAATGATGTCGACAAAAAGCTGACTGGATTGATGTTTGGGTGTGCAAGCCATGTACATTTTTACTGGGGCAGAAATATTGCCTGCTTCTTTAAGTGCACCAGATATTCCTAAATTTTTTAATTTTGCGTTCATCACATGCGCGCTTTCTACAAGCGTATCGATTCGTCCAATTCGTAATTTTTTTATATTGGTTTCTAACGCGTTATTGCCCCGAGTGAATTGAATGTGAATGGTATCTTGTTTTTTGGCGTAATCATCAAATGCTTCTGTGTAACTGTAGCCAGTGATTAAACCGACTTTTCTGTCTTTTAACGAATTTAGATCGCCTGTATAGCGCCAGTTATCCTCTTTTTTGATAAAGAATTTTGGGTTGTCTAAGCCCCAGTGTTGCTTTGGGAAAATAAAGTCTGGAGTGTCTGAATGATAAGCACCTACAACGCAGTTATAGAGGCCTTCTCGGGTTTGTTCTACCGCGCGTTCCCATGGCAGAAGGGAGTATTGAACGGTGATGTTATGGCGTGAGAATATTGCGTTGGCCAGTTCAATCATATAGCCAGGCTTGTTAGCACCTGGTGTGCCATTCATTGGATACCACTCGTCTGCGGCGATTGTTAGGGTTTGTGACGCGGCAGTACTGGTAAATATTATTATGAGCAGTAATAGGGTGCTTCGCATGGCTGTCACCAATATAGATATACATTAAGTGTATATCTATATTGATTAATTGCCTGTTTCACCGATGATTTCTCTTTTAACTAGCGTGCTGTATCCCCATGGTGCGGTTAGCTATTTAGTGGTTATAACTTATTAATGCTTAAGCTTGGTTTGTAATTGCTTAAACGCTGATATGAGGTTGACCGGTATCTCACAGCTCGCACCTTGTTCGTAATGATAAAAAACCACATTGCCAGTGCCTTTTGCTGCAACATTGTCGTGTTGCTCACTGTATACGGCGTATTCCATCACAAATCGTTTATCCCCTTGTGTGGGCAGCTCTTTAAGTCGGGTGCCTATCAATATATGGTCAGGGTAGGTAACGGGTGCACGAAATTGGCATTGGGTCTCAGCCAGTATTGGGCCGATATTCGTTTGCTCCATATGCTTCATGACACCGGTTTTTTCAAAATAGGCCAGGCGAGCATCTTCGAAATACCTAAAATAGACAGCGTTATTTACATGTTGGAATGCGTCCATGTCTCCCCATAAAACATTTTGTTTTAGGATGATTGGGTAGTCTTGTAAGAATTCGTTTTTTTTCTTGCTCATAGTATTCTCATTCTTTAACGGTCATGACCAAATTCGTGTTCGAGTTTTTATGCTTAGTCTACTGAATAAGCGTTTAACAGAAAGGTTTCAGTTGGCATGCTGTTTTGTATTCTTTGATCAGTTGTTGTGCCAATTCTTCGATGCTTAGAATGGAGTGAATACCACCAACACCATGACCAGCGCTCCATATGTTTTTCCAGCTGTTACCGCTGCCTAAATCCAGGTCGACCTTGTCTTTGCTTTGTAGGTCCTTAGGGTTAATGCCAGCTTGTTCGATAGATGCTTTTAAGTAGTTAGCGTGAACCCCTGTAAAGTGATCGCTGAAGATAATGTCGTTGATGCTGGCATCAAGCAGCATGGTTTTATAGTCTTCAGGGGCTTGTGCTTCTTTTGTGGCTATAAAACGGGTGCCCATGTACGCCATGTCAGCCCCAAGGACTTCTGCGGCACGTATGCCTTGGCCGTCGTTTATGGCGCCAGCAAGGGCAAGAGGGCCGTCCCAAAATTCTCTGATCTCTCGGACTAATGCAAATGGGTTGTGGTGCCCACCATGGCCGCCAGCACCTGCGCCCACTACTATTATGCCGTCTACACCGGCTGCGATGGCTTTTTTGGCGTGTTCTGTTTTTATGACATCATGGAATACAATGCCGCCCCAACCGTGTACTTCTTTTACAATGGCAGCAGGATTACCTTGGCTGGTGATTACCATGGGTACTTTGTGTTTTTTTATTAATTCATGGTCAGCCATTAATCGTGAATTTGAAGGGTGTACCACTTGGTTTACCGCAAATGGCGCCACTTTTTTTTCTGGGTTATCTAGTTTGAACTGTTCGAGTTCTTGGTTTATTTGGATTAACCATTCATCTAGCTTTTCTTGTGGGCGAATATTTAAAGCGGGAAATGACCCCACTATGCCGTTTTTGCAGTTTTCAATAACAAGCTTAGGGCTGCTAACTAGAAACATGGGGGCGCAGATCACGGGTATGGATAAGTTGTCTTTTAATAAACTGGGTAATGGCATGTCATTCTCGGCTTACAGATCGCTGTAAATTTTATATTTATTTGTATCTGTATTATTAACATTGCTGAGACGAATATGCCAATTAGATAGGCTTATATTTGATGAGGTTTGGAATATAAAAATAGGCTGCTTCCATTTTATTAATGGCTTGCTTAGTTTGAGTGTTTTTACCAAGAGAAATGGCAGGTAATCCTACTTAATATTTTTACTTGATTTTAATTGACGCGAAGTCAAAGAGAGTAAATTTAAGACTATGTGTTCAAACTGTGGTTTTATTGGGTGGAGAATACAGGTTTGCGCTAATAGAGTTGTTTTAAATGTTGGTTTTAGCCGTTAGGAAAATATCGGTTCACCAGTTTATGGATGATGGGTGCAAAAACCATTGCGCAAGGAAATGCGATTGGAAAAGCAATGCAAAATCCCTGTAACCATCTGGATATAAAGTTACCTTCTAAGCCTGTATTAAACGCTGTTAATACACCTGACATAATAAACGCCATGCAAAATGACATGCCTAGGGCAAATAATATTTTGGTTCGAATAGTGGGCACTTAAACTCTCGATTACGTTTCTATTTTTATGGCTGGTTATTTAGGAGTATCAGAACCGTTAAAGGTTCCGGTCTAGGCCATATTTTAAAAGTAATTTATCTAGTGAGCCTTGTTTGCTGATTCGTTTTAATAGAGTGTTTATTTTATTCAAGTTGAGAGGAAAGTGGTCTCTTACCAGTATGGTATGGGCATACATTTGATCCAATTTACTTGATGTTAGAATTGTTTCTTTATATGTAGGGTGGTCTCTTTCTGCTTTTGCCAAGTATGAGCGGGTGACTATGCCTATATCAGCATGCCCCGACAAAACCTGGTTTATGATTGTATTGGGGTGATTAACAAGCTGGATATTAAATTGCTGCTTTAATATGTGCTCATCCGATTCAAAGCCTGCAAACTGGTAATGGTAGCCCAGTATTCCAACCAGTCTTTTATCATTTAATTGATCAAAATAGGTTTGTTTTTTCTTTAAGTTATTCTTGGTTATGTATACCTCCCCACCTTTTAAAAATACCTCGCTGGCCGAGATAGGATAGCCTTGCCAGCCCCATTGTTTACTTTCAAAAAACATGGCATCAACCGCGTTTCTTTTGAAATCGTGGTAGCGGCGTTTTGGACTGGTTAATACAAACTTAAATTCAAATTCAGACTGGGACTCATTGAGCAGTTTAATTAAGTCAATGGTTAGCCCTTTTGGGCTGCCTGAAGAGGTTTCGACAAAAGGTGGGAACATGTATCCACCCACTTTAACAAGTGTGGAACACAGAGCACTTTGCCCCACTAATAACAGCAGCAGGGCGAGAATAATTGGTTTCATTGTTTGTCACAATTTGGGTTACCTAATTATTCAATCTAGCATACAGCTAAGGTATCTCCAATAATTGTAGGGTCTTTCTTTGTTTTTAGGATTCGTTATTCTTTGTGTTTCTTGATTTGGATAAGTTCAGGATACCTGCTGCAATAATAAGCCCGCTGCCAATAATGGTAGAGACAAGTAACGATTCGCCCCAAATGAACCAGCCTAACGCGGCCCCGTAAACAACTGAGCTATAAACATATGGGCCAATTTGGCCAGGGTTGGCAATTCGGTAGGCTCGTGTCAGTGCCAGTTGGCCAAGAGTGCCAGCCAAGCCCATTAATATGATCCATGGCCAATGTCTATCCAAAGGCACTTGCCAGCTCCAAAATAAGGGGATAGAAGCCAATATGCTGCTGATCAGTCCAAAGTAAAATACGATGGTGACACTGGATTCTGTGCTGCCCATTAACCGAATGGTGACTTTTGCAGACCCCGCTAAAAAGGCGGCCCCTATGCCGATGAGTGCAATGGGGGTGAATGTGTCCGTACCGGGTCTAAGTATGAAGATAACACCAACAAAGCCCAGTGCTATTGCTGCTATATTTTTACGCCTAATGGATTCACCTAGCCAAATAGCGGCAATAATGGGCATGAAAAACGGCGTGGTTAATTTTACTAAGAAAGCCTCAGCCAAAGGAAGATTTCCCAGTACATAGAAAAAGCCGTACATGGCGGTTAAACCTACGCCAGCACGAAGTAAATGTAAGTGTATTTTATTGGTCTTAAGAGACGCGATGCCAGTATTCATTAAAATGGGCAGCAGTAATAAAAGTCCAAATAGATTGCGATAAAAGACAATGATTTCAGTAGGTAGGTCTAAACTTAAGTGCTTGATGATCGCACCCATGAGTGCCAATAACGCTTCCCCAAGCAATATAAGTAGGGCGCCCTGTAGCAATTTATTTGGGGGTAGAGAAGCAGAATTCAGAGTCACAATGTTACAGCCAGTATAAGTGATGCCGGATTGTAGCAAATATTGACCTGCGTCAGGTTGAATTTATACGGTATAGCACCATTACGTTATTAGACGAAGATAAAACGTATTTCTGAATGCCTAGTGCTTAAGCAGCATTCATAAAGAATGATTAAGAGGAAGTGATTATGAGAATGGAAAAGTTCACCAGTAGTTTGCAGCAGGCTCTATCAGAAGCCCAGTCAATGGCTCTTGGTCGTGATAACAGCCAAATTGATACTCTGCATTTGTTATTAGCGTTATTAGATCAAAACCCTGGTGGCATCCGTCCTTTGTTGCAAGGTTTAGGGGTTAAAACAAATGAACTTAAATCTAAGCTAAATCAGAAAGTAGAAGATTTACCAAAAGTAGCCTCACCAGATGGCAACTTAAGTTTAGCGCCTGAACTTGGGCGGATTCTTAATCTTACTGATCGCTTGGCCCAAAAACGGGGTGATCAATACATATCTAGTGATCTGGTTTTGCTTTCGGCTCTTGAAGACAAGGGTGGCGCAGGCAGTGTTTTAAAAGAAATGGGTTTAAATAAAGGAAAGGTCGAACGTGCAATTGATGTGGTTCAGCAAGGTGAGAGTGTTGATGACCCAAACGCTGAAGATAATCGCCAGTCCTTAGATAAATACACGGTTGATTTAACAGCTCGAGCCACCGAGGGGAAATTGGATCCTGTAATTGGCAGAGACGATGAAATTCGACGTACGATACAAGTATTGCAGCGACGCACAAAAAACAATCCCGTTTTAATTGGGCACCCGGGTGTTGGTAAAACGGCCATTATCGAAGGGTTGGCTCAACGTATTGTTGATGGTGAAGTGCCTGAAGGTTTACGAAATAAACAAATACTGTCATTAGATATGGCAGCTTTGTTAGCGGGTGCTAAATTTCGAGGTGACTTTGAAGAGCGTTTAAAAAACGTATTGAAAGAAGTGAGTAAACAAGAAGGTAATATCATTCTGTTTATTGATGAAATACATACCATGGTAGGTGCGGGTAAATCAGATGGCGCTATGGATGCTGGTAATATGTTAAAGCCTGCACTCAGCCGAGGTGAGTTACATTGCGTAGGTGCCACTACGTTAGATGAGTATCGAGATTACATTGAAAAAGATGCGGCCCTTGAACGACGCTTTCAAAAAGTGCTTGTGGATGAGCCTACAGAAGAAGATACGATCGCGATTTTACGTGGGCTGAAAGAACGTTACGAAGTACATCATGGCGTTCAAATTATGGATGTGGCAATTGTAGCGGCCGCTAAGTTATCTAATCGCTATATTTCGGATCGAAAATTACCAGATAAAGCCATAGATCTAATTGATGAAGCTGGTTCTATTATTAGAATGGAAATTGACAGTAAGCCTGAAGATATGGATCGCTTAGAGCGTCGATTAATTCAATTAAAGATTGAACGTGAAGCGTTAAATAAAGAAAAAGACACAGGGAGTAAACAACGATTAAAAGAAATTAATCACGAGATTAACAAACTTGGGCATGAGTATGTTGAACTTGAGGATGTTTGGAAAAGTGAAAAATTAATTTTAGAAGGCAATACACAAGCTAAAGAAAAACTAGAAGAAGTTAAGGTTGAAATGGAGCAAGCCCGTCGAGCTGGAGATTTACAGCTGATGTCAGAGCTTCAGTATGGACGCATTCCTGAACTAGAAAAACAAATAGCCGCAGCAGAAGAGGCGGCCAAGGGCAGTAACGAATTTAAATTACTCCGCAATAAGGTGACGGACGAAGAAATAGCAGAAGTGGTCTCTAAGTGGACAGGGGTTCCGGTTGCCAAGATGTTAGAAGGGGAGCGAGATAAGCTGCTACGCATGGAAGAAGAGCTGCATAAAAATGTAGTAGGCCAAGAAGATGCGATTGTTGCTGTTTCTAATGCCGTACGAAGAAGTCGCGCTGGTTTGTCAGATCCCCGTAGACCTAACGGCAGCTTTTTGTTTTTGGGGCCTACCGGTGTGGGTAAAACAGAATTGTGTAAAGCCCTTGCTAAGTTTATGTTTGATGCAGATGACGCGATGATTCGTGTTGATATGTCAGAGTTTATGGAGAAGCACAGTGTGGCACGTTTAATTGGTGCGCCCCCTGGTTATGTTGGTTATGAAGAAGGCGGTTACTTAACCGAGCATGTACGCCGTAAGCCATACAGTGTGATCCTGCTTGATGAAGTTGAAAAAGCACACCCTGATGTATTCAATATACTGCTACAAGTACTGGATGATGGGCAGTTAACCGATGGGCAAGGGCGCACGGTTGATTTTAAAAATACAGTATTGGTTATGACATCAAACCTAGGCAGTGATGTGATACAAACTATGGCTGCAACAAACACGTCTTCTGAGCAAAGTGATATCGAATACGATGCCATGAAAGATGCGGTAATGGACATTGTGGGTGGACATTTTCGACCAGAATTTATCAATCGTATTGATGAGGTTGTGGTATTCCATCCGTTATTAAAAGAACAGATTCGAGGCATCGCCGACATACAGTTGGATCAGTTACGGGGTCGATTAAAAGAACGTGATATGACGTTTGAGTTAACTGACTTGGCATTTGATAAAGTTGTTACGGCTGGATACGACCCAGTGTATGGCGCAAGGCCGCTTAAACGTAGTATTCAGAGATATATCGAAAACTCGCTAGCCCAAGATATCTTGTCGGGTAAGTTTAAAGAGGGGGATCATATTGTGGCAGACGTCTCTGGTGATAAGTTAAGTTTTAGCATGGTTGAGCCAGTGACTTAATCGTATTAAGACGTTAGTCATGCATAAAGCCAGAGGGTAAAACCTCTGGCTTTTTTATGCGCATTTAAAGTGTTTATGTGAATGCCTGTGTGTAGGCTAATCTTTAGTGATTAGTCTATTTTAGAGGTGTTCATGCCTTTTAAAATTCAGTCGGGTTTAGATGCTCTTGTTAATATTACTAAGAGCCGTAACAAGGCTTGTGTTAATCAAAGCGTATTGGCATCAATATTTGATTTAGTTGAATGTGATGGGCTTTTGCTGTTTCGAATTAATCTTGCAAGGCAAGAAGCCAAGCTTGTGTCTAGCCACCCTAAGGGTTGCGATCTACCATCAAATATTGGCCGTTATATTACAAATGCAGTGGATGATGCTTATGCAGGGGGTTGGGCGCTACACAATCCACTTGAAGTGATTATTGCTTCAGAGTCTTATCAAGTAGATGCAGAGCAGCATCTGGCATTCTTTCCCTCTTTTGTATCACAAGATATGGTTGATGTTATCTGTGTTCATGGGTTCGATACTGATGAGGCTGAGCTGAACTTGTTAGAGGCTGTGATAAGTGTATATGGCCATTTTATAAGTGTATTTGAAGTGGTCAAGTAATTCTGTACAGCCCAATAGGTTTTTTTAGTTAACCTACAGCTTCAGCCGCTGTCGGTGATAAGTAATTATTATAACTATGGCCGCGACGTATATTGTAGTTGCAATGTCGGCCATCCCCCTTGGATTAGCCGGTGTATTTCCGGGACACTGGATAATGGATCAGCCTTTTAGTGCACCATCCATGATAGGTGTAATAGCACTATCCGGAGTGGTAGTTCGAAATTCATTATTAATTATAGACTTTGTGCTGGATTACATGGAACAAGGTATGCCTTTGCGCGAAGCGGTTAGTGAAGCTGGGGCGGTTCGCATGCGCCCAATCATATTAACTGCGTTAGCAATCGTACTTGGCTCCGCCGTAATGCTCACCGACCCCATGTTCAGTGGACTAGCCATATCGCTGATCTTTGGCACTCTGGCCTCAACAGTGCTTACGCTATTGGTCGTGCCCTTAATGCTGTTTTCCTATTTACGCCGTACTCAATAACACTATTTTACGTTTTGAGTCGCAACTAGATTTGTTATTATAACCTTTTGAGCGAACATAGCTTCCTGCTCTGTTCGCTCAAAAGGTAGCAGGCTGTATTTAAAATTAAGCACCATGGATATTTCTATATTCACTGGGAGGCACACCATACCAGCGTTTGAATGCACGCCTAAAATTAGCGATATCTTTATACCCCAACAGATACGAAATTTCTTGAATACCAATGTCCGATTCTGTTAAGTATTGTTTGGCTAATTGGCTTCCTACCGACTCAATAATTTCTTTATAAGAAGTGTTTTCATTCTTTAAGTAGCGATGCAATGTCCTAGGGGATACATGAAAGCGAGCCGCAAGCTGTTCCAAAGAGGGAAATTTGCCAACTGAATTAATAAGTATCTCTTTTATCTTTTGCTCATTAGAAGAAGCCTGCCCCATTTTTTTCAACTCTAGTTCACATAGGTTACGAGCTTGCGTGAGAGAGTTTGCATCAGACATCTTTAAAGGATTATCTAATCCGCTCAAACTTACGGTTAATGCTGTTTTTCGTTGAAAAAACTGAATTTCACAATGAAAAAACTCATCATATAAACTGCCATACTCTGGCCTTGGAAAGCAAAAATAGGCTTTAAGAATATTAATATCGCCAAATGATATATAGGATAATATGTTATTTAAGGTCAGTAACACAGCTTCATGGAAGGCCTGTCTTATCGGGCTAATGTCATGCACTTCATTAAATTGAACCGTTAACGTCTCTGGTGTCTCTATAATATCGATCGTAATTAATGGCGTTCGGGTATTAATAAAGCGCCTAAAAATATCAATAGCCTCTCTAATAGAATCGCTATTTATCATGGCATAGCCCATCATGCCATGAGTAGTGACCCCCAACCGGCTACCTATGTGAAGCCCCAAAGACTTTTCCCCGGATATCTCAATGGCGTTTAGAAGCAGTGATTCAAATGTTTGGTAATCAATATTGTTATTAATATCATTGATGCTTTCGCTGGTTAGATGATGCATCGCCAGCCAGGCATCTGTATCTAGGTGCCAGCTTGCCAAGGTATTTTTAATCTGGCCGAGATAATAAATCGGCAACTTCCTATTATCGTTCATAGCATTAAGTTGTGAAAATTGGTTATAAAAAATTACGTTAGCATGCCTCACTGCCCTTGTCCATTAATGACCCACGATTGTCACTCTCGCCTCTCACCGTCTGCTTTATAACCCTTTATAGTGATTAATCTCCCAACGAGGAAGTAATCATGTTTTCACTCTTTTCAAAGAAGACCCCAAACGGGCTAACCATAAATGGTGCTAAACAGGCTATAAAAGTAAATTCTAAAGAAACTATTTTACAGGCTGCGTTACGTGAAAATGTTTCTTTCCCCCATAGTTGTCGAGTAGGTGGTTGTGCTGTCTGCAAATGCAAGCTAATCAAGGGCAAGGTCAAAGAGCTTACCGAAAGCGCCTATTTACTCAGCAAGGAAGAATTAGCCGAAGGCTATATTCTGGCATGCCAAAGTGTCCCAAAGGGAGATGTTGAAATACAAGTCGTCATAGACGCCAACGCTCCTTCGTATGACGTACATGCCATTAGTGGAACGGTGACTAAGCAATGGCCTTTAACACACGATATTACCGCCATCGAGATCACCTTGGATGAAGACATGGAGTACAGCTCTGGTCAGTTTGCCAATATCGCATTTCCAGAACTGAGTAATGCTGTACGTTCTTATTCTTTCGCCACCGCTTATTCAACAGAAAATAAGCGTGCCGTTAAGTTCTTCATTAAACATGTGCCCAATGGAATTTTTTCCACCATTGTAAACAGCAATAAGCTGGTTGATAAAAGGGTCATTGTCGAAGGACCAAGTGGGGACTTTTATTTACGCGAAAGTCAGTCAGATATTGTGTGTGTGGCTGGTGGCAGTGGCTTGGCCCCCATTAAAGCCCTTTTGGAGCAAGCGTTGGCTGACAATGTGAAGCGCGATGTGACCTTCCTATTTGCCGCCCGTCAACAACAAGACCTTTATTGTTTAAACGAAATAATTGAGATTGAAAATAAGTGGCCGGCAAAGTTTCGTTTTATCCCTGTTTTGTCTGATGAGCCCGAATCATCAAACTGGACAGGAGAGCGTGGTTATGTAAATGGCATATTGTCACAACTTTTAACCGGCAGTGAACAAGGTTATTTGTGTGGCCCTCCAGTGATGATTGATTCTGTGGTGGCAACACTAAACAAACACAGCATTACGTCAGACCGAATTTTCTTCGACAAATTCATTAGCAGCGCCGATATTGTCGCTGCTTAACTTTAACTAAAATAAAAAAGGTAAGATATTATGTTTGAATATTTAAAATTTATGTCATTCCATGTCATGGGAATCATAGCAATAATTTGTATCAGTATGGGCGATATTTATATCGGTGCCGGCTTTGCTTTCTGGTTGTTATTCTACGTACTGGGTGACATGGTACTAGGTGATGATACCGATGAGCCTAAATTCAAATTCCCGGCATTACTCACAGTACAACTGTGGTTAGCTTTGCCGTTGTTAGCCATGATTTTCTTTGTGGCTGTTTGGCAATTCGCCGAAGTCGATGTGTTTGGTTATGGGGCTTTCTTTACCCAGCTAACAGGCTACGATGCATTGGCAGCCCGTGATCAAAACTCCTTATTGCAGCTGCTACTACTAGTGCCCTTTGTAGGTCTCGCGACTGGTTTAATTGGAACTTTAACGGGTCATGAATTAACTCACCGCACCTGGGATCCTGTATCCATGTTTATCGGTCGTTGGTTGCTATCTTTCAGTTTTGATGTTGCGTTTGCCATTGAACATGTATACGGACACCACCGCTATGTAAGCACGAAACATGATCCTGCCACTGCCCCACGAGGTCGTAATGTTTATGCTCACTTATTTATATCAACTATTCGCGCAAACATTGCTTGCTGGGAAATTGAAAAATCACGCTTAAACAAAAAAGGACAGGGCCTGTTCTCTTATCATAATGCAGCCATACGCGGTTACCTTATGAGCGTTGTGTTAGTTGTATTAGCATACCTAATGGCGGGTGTAACGGGTGCAGTCTTCCTGATAGTGACCAGTATTTTCGGTAAATTTGTATTGGAAGTAGTGAACTTCATGGAGCACTACGGCATGGTACGTAATCCGGATGTGCCGGTTCAGCCTCGTCATTCTTGGAATACCAACAAGCGCCTAAGCTCGTGGACCATGTTTAACCTTACCCGTCACTCCCACCACCATGCTCAAGGTGAAGTGCCTTACCATGAATTAAAATCTTACCAAGATGCGCCTATGATGATTGGTGGCTATCTCACCACTATGCTTGTCGCCCTTGTTCCGCCTCTTTGGAATAAGCTGATGGTTCCTAAGGTACTTGCTTGGGATCAAAACTACGCCACCCAGGAAGAGCTGATGTTAGCGAATGAAGCCAATCGAAACAGCGGCATTCCTGCCTTTGAAAAGGTTCAATATAAAGCTTCAAATACTTAGTAGTCCACATTAAAGGATGGGGCTTGAAGACTGATCAACTAGCCCCCTTTTTTACACTGAGTGATCGTTCATAAAAATAATTTAAGTAAGATCTAAACCTATTATTTTTAAGGACGCTTAGTGAATAAACCTCATTGACTACAAAGAGATATTATTATGACAATTGAATATGACTATATCATTATAGGTGCTGGATCTGCGGGCTGTGTATTAGCAAATAGACTTTCAGCGGACTCATCAAAAAACGTACTGCTCATTGAAGCGGGCCCAGAAGATAAAAGCGCCCTCATTCATGTGCCTATAGGTATTGCGCTCCTATCACGCAGCCAGCAACTTAATTGGCAGTTCGACACTGAACCTGAATCTGAATTACATAACCGCCGTTTATTTTGGCCTAGAGGTAAGGCCAGCGGTGGTAGCAGTTCAATAAATGCCATGGTTTATATTCGCGGACATAAAGCGGATTATGACGGCTGGGCAGCATTAGGCAACAAAGGGTGGTCCTACGAGGATGTTCTGCCTTACTTTATTAAGTCAGAATCTAATCAGGTGATTAAAAATAATCCATTGCACGGAAATGATGGGCCGCTCACTGTTGAAAAACACAGAACGGTCAATCCGTTGAGCGATATCTTTGTGGAAGCGGCAAAGGATGCGGGTCACAAAAAGAATGATGACTTTAATGGGGAGCACCAAGAAGGCGTGGGTCGTTATCAGGTCACCCAGCGCAATGGTGAACGTTGCAGTTCTGCAAAAGCGTACTTAACACCGGTATTGTCTCGCCCAAATTTAAAAGTTATATCGGCAGCTCACGCTACTCGAGTAGTATTTGATGGCAAAAAAGCAATTGGCGTTGAATATTCAAAAGATGGCTCACTGATCTCCGCCAATATTAATAACAGTGGCGAGGTCATTTTAAGTGGCGGAGCACTGCAGTCGCCTCAATTGCTAATGCTGTCTGGCATTGGTGAAAAAGAGGTGCTACAACGCCATAATATCCCCTTGGTTCATGAGCTAGCTGGTGTGGGCAAAAACCTACAGGATCACCTTGATATTACGATAATGCACAAAGCTGCCACCAAAGACCCTATCGCAGTAACCCCTCTGGGTATTGCACGAGGCGCTCTAGCCACGGTTGATTATATTAAAAACCGCAAGGGATTTTTAACCAGTAACGTCGCTGAATCCGGTGGATTTGTGAAAAGTGATGACGGTCAAGAAAGGCCAAACATACAATTCCATTTTTTGCCTACTTACCTTAAAGATCATGGGCGTCAGGTTATGTTTGGCTATGGTTACACACTTCATATTTGTGATGTGACGCCCAAAAGTAGAGGGGCTATTTCGTTACAAACAGCTAATCCGCTTGATGACCCCAAAATTGAGGCCGGCTATTTAACGGAAGATGAAGATTGGACGAACCTCATCAATGGCTACAAACTTGGACGAAAGATTCTGAATGCCGAATCCTTTTCAAGCTACAGCCGTAAAGAACTCGTCCCGGGTATTCAGGTAGAAACAGATGAGCAAATTAAGGAAGATATCCGTCAGCGTGCAGAAAGCATCTACCACCCGGTAGGGACCTGCAAAATGGGCAGTGATGTCTTGGCGGTGGTTGATGATCAATTACGTGTGCATGGTGTGCAAGGTTTGAGAGTAGTTGATGCCTCTATCATGCCCAACATTGTGGCGGGTAACACTAACGCCCCTACCATTATGATTGCCGAAAAAGCCTCCGATATGATTCTGGGTAAGTCTTATTACTATTAAGAGTAAAAGCAGTACTGCTGCGCTGATCAATGACTGGATCGAGTCAGCACAGTAGCTTTAATGCTTATAGGTAAACAAACAAGGGTCCAAATCCGACGATTACTAATGTTATTAACATGGTAATTAATGGCAGTAATATCCGTTCATAGCGACGGAATAATGATTTACCTTCATTGCCTTTGTTGGCTATTTGTAACTCTTTTTCACCGATCACTTGTCGCGCTAATAGATGATTAAGTGCGACAGGTGGACTTAAATACCCTAATTCGAAAGCGACCAAAGAGACCATCCAGAAGTGTAATGGCTCAATGCCGGATGCCATCGCTTGAGATGCAAAGGTTGCAGAAACTAAGATAACAGCACCAAATGGATCCATGAACATTCCAATAAAGGTGAGAAGTAGGATACAAATAGTCATTGTAATCCAAGGATTCATGAGTTCATCACCAAAGAAATGCATCATCACATCAGAACGTTCTAATACTCCCCCTAAACAAATAGACAGCGCAATTAACGACAGTAATGCGCCGATGTGCACGCTGGCTTCATCAGCAGCTTTAGTACTCACTGTTAAAAAGCGCATAGTACGATGGGTCTTCTTTAACCATAGCTGTTCATAGGCCAAAATAACGGAAAGTATCACTGGCAGTACCAGAGGTGCTGAGTACTCATTCATGGTGATGTCTAATAACAGATCAAAGCCAACTAAAACCGCAATAACGATTAAAGCGTAAGGTGCTAGCTTTTTCAGTGTCGCAATAATTTGTTTTTTACTTTCATCCCAAGATTCCATCTGCATCCATGGCTGTCGATTTGTCAGCAAGATAATTGCTGAGAATATAATTGCAGACAGCAGAAAGACAGTGAAGCCCCACGAGTACATCTCAGAGGTCGTTACTTCTTTATTTAAAGCCGCGATAATAACAATCAACAAACACGGATTAAGCACAACCCCTAAGCTTCCTGACATGGCTGTGGTGGCAAACGCTAACGTACGACGGGTGCCTGCCGCGCGAAGTTCTTCATAAAGTAATCCACCAATCGCCAATACAAAAATGCCAGAGGCACCTGTAAATGCTGTTGGGTAGGCGGTAACAAAGATAATTAAGCTGGCAAAAAGTGGTGGGGCCAGGTGAAAAGGACGGACTAAATCAAAGATTAATTTAGGAATAGCGGTTTCTTTTAATGTCATTCCAATAAATACATATAAACCAATATTTAAGAAAATATTGGAAAGATTAGTCAGTTGATTAATATAAATAGCGATGCCTGAAATATGGTCATCCACTAAAATAAAATAAGCAGAAGAGATTAAACACATCAAAACATAGAGAGGAACGGATAATAGATCACTGCCGCTAATGACGATTCGATTGAAGTTTTGCGATAGTTGAACAAGGTTAGTAATCGCTAATACGCTAAAACAAATAAGAAATAAGAAATAGCATTTGAATGTTAAGTGCGTGATCTGTGCCACTGTTTTCAGATAAGGTCACCCTGTAATGCCAAAAAGAAATAGCAATTAAGCTGTTTGCCATTAACTGAAACAGAGTTGATACTCGTCTTTGATTAGCGTTGGTAGCTGCCCATAGTGCAATGTGATGATGACGAACTGTCGCAATAAATGCGCAGATGAACAGCATCATCACAAGTACGAATTCTTTAATATCGATATTTGTAATTAAGAAATTTGCAACAGATGTTTCAACAGACTTAAAATTTTCTAGCGTAGGCGTAATGCGAGATTTTTGAAGGTGATAATTTTTGTGCTCTGCTTGACACATGGCGAGTGAACTTGTCAGTGAGTCTCTGAAATCTTGTTCTGATGCACCATTGTCGTTTGAAAACAAATCATCACCGAATAAATCATCGGCTGAATCAGCCAATTGTTCCGCCATGAGTACTTTTACAGATGATTCTATATTTTTATCTGCATTACATGAGGGTTCTTGTGCATCAGGGTCTAATAAATAGTAACCTTCCCATAAATTTTCACCCAAATTGAGTAGGCGCGAATGAATAGAGTCGCCAAGGCCTAAAACAACGACAAATGATAGCAATAAGAAAATTAAGAAAGCAGGCATATAGTGAGAACGTTTAACAGAAACGTTGGGTTGCTCTGGATTAGCAGAGTTAATTTTTAAAGTCATGGTGGGAACTTCTAGTTGTTTTTATCAATTATATAAAGATAGGAAGCTAAGCTTCCCATCTTTATGCTATATGCGCTGTCGGAATTATTCTTTGTCTGCGCGAGTACATTCAGGGGCCTTAGCGTTGTTCTTGCAGCGGATTTTTCGCATTAATGTCAGTAGTGTTGGGTCGTAAATTTCTCTTTCTTTCAGTTCTAATCGATTTTGACGAAACTGAAGTGGTCAAGTAATTCTGTACAGCCCAATAGGTTTTTTAGTTAACCTACAGCTTCAGCCGCTGTCGGTGATAAGTAATTATTATAACTATGGCCGCGACGTATATTGTAATGCTTCAAAATATAATTCAGCGTATCATTTTCAGCTTCTTCAAAATTACTGTAGCCAAACTTTGGCATCCATTCAGTTTTGAAACTTCTAAAAAATCGTTCCATCGGTGCATTATCCCAGCAATTACCTCTGCGACTCATGCTTTGTTTTATTCGAAATTTCCACAGCTTCTGTCGAAACTTGAGGCTAGTATAGTGACAGCCTTGATCCGAATGAAACATCACTCCTTCTGGTCGCCCACGGCTTTCATAAGCAACCTGAAGAGCCTGGGCTGTTAATTCTGAATCAGGACTATCCGAGCATGCCCAACCAACAATTTTCCTACTGTATAAATCCATGACAGCTGCTAAGTAGAGCCATTGATCACCGGCCCAAATGTATGTTACATCACCACACCAGATTTCATTTGGTGCCGCTGGACTGAAGTTTCGCTTAAGGTGATTAGGCGCAATAGTTGATTCATTACCCGATTTTTTATACTTAGGTTTTGACGGCTGCTTACTGATAATACCTGCTTCAGCCATGAGGCTCGCCGCTTTATGACGACCAATATTTTCTCCAGTTTGATTAAGTTGGCCAGCGATGGATCTTGCACCCGCAGCGCCTCGGCTATCTTTATGAATTTGCACAGCCTTCTCTCGTAAATTTTCACGTTCAGGATTAACTTTCCCACGATTTTTTAAATGATAGTGGTAACTACTGCGTGCTACTTTAAATAATTCACACAAGCGAACAATACTGTTTTGCTCTGTCGTTAGCTGCTCAATAAGCGCTATCGTTTGATGCTGTCCTGCATGCACAGAGCGGTAGCCTTTTTTAGGATATCATTTTCCCATTCGATCTTTTTAATGCGGGCTTCAAGCTCCTGAATTCGAACTTGTTCGGGAATGATGGCTTTACCTTGAGGTGTAATACCAGACATTTCGGCTTCGAATTGTTTAGCCCATCGTCGTATAGCTGTTGGGCCAACACTCATTGCCTTCGCAGCTTCTTGGATGCTGTAGCCTTGTTTTAGTACTAGATTAGCGGCGTCAATTTTAAATTCGTTGGTGAAAACTCGTCGAGATGTCATTATTTAAACCCTAGGTTATTGAGGGTATTTTACCCCATTAAGCTGTCCAGGATTATTAAGCCACTTCAATTAGAAGAAAATGAGCGTGACATGTTAACCGGATTGTTGAATCGGAAAACGTTTGATATGCGCCTCAATGATTTATCTAAGCGTCACGAGACACATACAACCCCAGAGATAATAAACGGTGATAAGCGTTCTGCACCTCTGGAGAGAGGTCATGATATTCCTACCCATTGGGTTGGTGTTCTTGATATAGATTTCTTTAAAACAATAAACGACGCCTTTGGTCATGTATATGGCGATGAAGTACTGCTGTTGTTTAGTGACTTAATGAGGAAAGTTTTCAGGGGTAATGATTTGCTTTTTAGGTTTGGCGGTGAAGAATTTGTTGTGTTTTTGTTAGACGTTGATCAAAAAGGGGCTGAATTTGCTTTTGAGCGCTTTAGAAGTGAGCTGGAGTCTTATGAGTTTCCTCAGGTTGGTAAGGTGACAGTCAGCATTGGAATCACCAGTGCTAGGCAAGGAGCCCACTCTGCCACACTTTTGGATCAAGCTGATAAGGCACTGTATTACGCAAAAGAACATGGGCGTAATCAAGTTTGCAATTACCATGTATTGCTTGAGCAAGGTGGAGTGGTGGAGTGTGAAACGGCTAGCGATATCGATCTATTCTAATTTAATGAACGCTATCAATTCAGTATTTGCCATTATGTAAGTTCTAGGATTTCAGTAATAGAAATTGACTCTCGGTGACATTTTGATTTAATTGCCCTATGCAGACACCTTTTACCACCTTTGAACCTAAAATTGCCATACAGCCAATTCGATCACTGATTAACTATTGTGAGAGGAAGGGCTTGTCACGGCTTGGCTTGCTACAATCCATCAGTTTATCCGAAGATCAGTTAAATGATGGCCGCTTATTAATTGACGTGCAGCGCTACGAAGACCTGTATCGTTTTGCCAGTCATGCTTTAGATGACGTCATGTTAGGGTTTAAATTTGGTCAAATTTTCGAGCCTGATCGATGGGGGGTTTTAGGTTATATCGCACTTACCTCTCAGAGTGTGGCGGATGCAATGGCAGCTCAATATAAATACCAATCCCTTTCAGGGAATATGGGGGCGCCAATCTTAGTTGGACATGGGATGGTTTCTACCCTGCAATGGGTGCCCGCTTATAATTGCAGTCATCATCTTCCAGAGCAGATCCTCACTGGTCTGATTAGCTTGGCGCGGACTTTAACAAACACAGATAGCTTCTGTCCGACCACTGTCTTTTTTACTCATAAACCACAATCTAATATCTCTGAGTATGAAGCGTATTTTAATTGCCCAGTTAAATTCGAAGCGCAATTCAATGGCATTGTTATGGATAACACAGAGCTTCAGGCGCCTATTCGTAAATCAGATGCAGAATTGAATAAAGTCTTAAATCTGCATGCGCAATCTATGTTAACGCAGCAAACGTTTAATTCGCCAATGGAAGTGATTAAAGATTATGTTGTAAAAACCTTGCCTGATCACGTACCTGAAATTGATGAGGTTGCGCAATACATGGGAATGAGTGTCAGGAGTGCACAGCGAAAGCTACAAGAGTATGGCACCAGTTTTAGCCAGGTATTAGATGCCATCAGAAAAGAGCTTGCACTAACCTATTTAAGACAAACTCATAACTCTGTTTTATACGTGAGTGAGAGGCTTGGCTTTTCAGAGCAGAGTGCGTTTCAGCGAGCATTTAAGCGTTGGACCGGAACAACTCCGAGGCGTTACAGGGTGTCTATACTGGAAGAGTAGGAGCTGATGCTTTGTGGTTTTTGACTTTAGCCGCCAAAAGTATGACCTTGGCAGTCAGTATTCTTTGAATTGAATGAATTAAAGTGGAGTTTCATTCAATTTCAATCGCTGCTTAAGGAAATGCCATGCCTGAAATACAATATGACGGTGGACAGCAGTGGGTTTTAAACCTCACTCTTGCCATGATGGTATTAGGCCTTGCCCTTGATGTGCATCCAAGAGACTTCCTTAAGGTGTTTAAGGCCCCTAAAGCGCCTGCCATTGGCTTGATTGCCCAGTTCTTTTTATTACCGGCCTTTACCTGTGGCCTGACCCTGATATTAGATTTACCCGCCGGAATAGAGTTAGGGATGATTCTTGTAGCGGCGTGCCCAGGTGGCGCGCTTTCAAATTTTATCACCCACATGTCAGGTGGGAATACTGCACTGTCTATTTCGATTACCGCCATATCTAGCACCATTGCTGTGTTCATGCTGCCAATAAACTTTATGTTTTGGGCGTCTCTTAATCCTGTTGCCAACGAATTATTGCTTAATATAGATGTGAACGGTAACGATATCATGCAGTCGCTGTTGATTGTCCTTGCGGCACCTTTAGCGCTGGGTTTTTTAATGCAGCACTTCACCCCTAATCTTTCTAAGCATTTACACACAGTATTAAAATACGTAAGCCTACTGGCCTTGTTCATGTTTATTTTTATTGCGGTATTTAAAAATTACGAGCACTTCATTGCGCAATTCTGGTTGTTATTTGCGGCCGTCCTAGCCCATAACTTATTAGCCATGGGCACTGGTTATGCTGCTGCCTCGATTGGAAAACTACCGACTGCAGACAAGAAAGCCGTGACCCTTGAGGTCGGCATGCAGAATTCTTCATTGGCGATAGCCATTGTATTTACCCAGTTTAATGCGGAGTACGGAATGGCCTTGATCAGCGCGTTCTGGGGCACTTGGCATATTGTTTCGGGTGTTATATTTGCGGGTGTTTGTCGCGGTTATATGAACAGAAATATAAATAAAAAGGTCGAGGTTTCACAATGAAAATTTTAATTACAGGAGCCGCAGGCGACATTGGTTCTCGTTTGGTGAATATATTCAGTCAGCGCAATGAGATTGATTTATATACAACGGCATTAACCGCTTTGCCCTTCGAGGCAAACAGCACTCATGGTGCTTATGATGTACGTAATGACAATTTTTTTGAATGGGTAGAAACAGTGGTGCCAGATGTGATTATACATTTAGCTTCGATCATTCAATTACCTGAGAATATGAGTACTGATCAAGCGCATGATATTGATGTAAAAGCCACAGAGCGTTTATTAGAGTTGTCAGTGAAAATTGGCGTGAAGAAATTTGTTGTAACATCTAGCGGTGCAGCATACGGATACTGGAAAGATAATGCGGATTGGCTAACGGAAGACATGCCCGTACGTGGTAATGATGATTACTTTTATTCTTCGCATAAGCGTCAAGTAGAAGAAATTATGGCGCGTTATCGCAAAGACTTTCCTCAGCTGAAGCAAGTTGTACTTCGCCCGGGTACTGTTCTGGGGCCAAACTTTGAAAACCCAATAACAAATATGTTTAGTAAAAATATCATAAGTGGTATTGCCGGGAGTGATTCACCATTTGTGATTATTTGGGTTGATGATTTAGTTGAATATTTAATTGAGTCGGCCACGACGGATGTTGAGGGTGTTTATAACGTGGCGGGGGATGGTACGTTATCTTTGAAGTCTATTGCTAAGCGCTTGAATAAGTTTTATTTACCCATACCTCCAAACTTTTTAAGATTTATGCTGGGGTTATTAAAGCCACTTGGTTTGTCTCAATACGGCCCTGAGCAGGTTAAATTTATTGAATTTAGACCTGTACTGGCAAACGATAAAATAAAATCTGCATTTAAGCACCAGCCGGCGAAAAGTACAGCTGATGCATTTGAATCCTTTCTTCAAGAAACGGACAAGGAATACGTAAAATCATGAGAAAACATATTCTAATTGCACTTATGGCCAGTTCAGGGTTTTGCAGTGCGGCTCTTGCAGGAAAAGTAAACGTATTAAATGAAACAGGTGCACCTGTTGAAAATGTAATGGTATCTCAGACACCTGTTTCAGGATTTACAATTGATCGCAGTGATAATGGTTATCCGCCCGTTGGCGTCCTAAACAGATCAAGTGCAACCTATTCAAGCTTCACAAACACGACCGGTAAGGCCGAATTTGAAACCTTCCAAAATGAAAATGTGCGTTATCGTTTAAGAAAGCCTGGTTATAAGGATCAAACCATCGAGTTAAAGGGGGATGCCACTTGGAATGCCGTTTTAGAAATAGAAAGTGATCCGGCTGCATTGGCGGCTTCAAGGCCAGCAAATACTTGGTTGGCCGCTCTTGATTTAGAAACTGACCTTAAAAAGCATTACATTATGCAATGTGGGTTTTGTCATCAACAAGGCAGCATGTATTTACGCAGAGATCGCACAGAAGAAATGTGGGATGAAACCATTTACCGCATGGTGAATTATGGCGCACGATTAGCCGATGATGCTCAAGAAGCGCTTCCCAAATTATTGCATGAAAAATACGGTCGTTTAAATTCAAATCCTGAACTAATTCCAGAGGGGACGCCTTGGGCAGATCACCTTAAGGGGTCTTCTTTAGTCGAATGGCCAATTGGCGATAGCTTTTCGCAGATGCATGACTTGCTTTATCACTCTTCAGGTAAGTTATATGTAGGCGATAACCTACAAGATCGAATGTATGAAATGGACGCCGTTACAGGTGAGTATGTGGTTTATAAGCTACCTAGAGAAGAATGGGATCAGCATGGTGGACTGTTAGGGTCTCGATTAAAAGATTTCCCTAAACATGAAACATTCGCGGGTATTCATTCTTTTGCTGAAAGTGAAAAAGACGGAAACATTTTTATAACGGCGTCTTATCAGCAAAGAATTGTTGAATTCAATCCAGAAACAAAAGAATGGACCAATCACCATATGGATGATGGTTATTATCCTCACACACTGCGAGTAGACGCCAATGACAACGTTTGGTTTACATTGGCTTTGTCTAATCAAATTGGAATGTTTGATCGTAAAAGCAAAACCTTTAAATTATTTGATTTGCCTTCCCGTGGCATAAAAGAAACCATTACGATTAATTTAATGGGCGTTCTTTTTAAGCTAATGAGCTGGGGTTTACCTGTAGGGAATTGGGCGTCAGTTGATCGTGATTCAACAGGCGTACCTTTACCTTATGGTATTGATATCGCACCAGATGGTGGTATTTGGTTTGCTCGTTTACATGCTGACAGTATTGGAAGAATTGACCCTGTAACACATGACATTAAGATGTACGATACGCCGTTTAAAGGGCCGCGTCGCTTAAGGATTGATGCAGATGGCGGTGTTTGGATCGCAGCTTTCCCAGAATCACAGATTGTTCGCTTTGATCAAGATAAAGAAATTTTCGAGTTCCATGACTTGCCTGTTAAACCTTTAGGCAGCGAGACCCCGTATTCTTTGAATATTGATAAAGCACGCTCAATTGTTTGGGTAAACGGAAATACATCTGACGCCTTGTATGCATATTATTATAAAGAGAATCGCTGGCAGCATTATCCTATGGCTAAAAAGGTGACTTTCACACGTGATGTTGAAATTGCACCTGATGGCACAGTATTTACAACCAATTCTAGTTTCCCTAGTTGGCACATTGAAGATGCTCAGCCCACTTTGATTGTACTAAAGCCCGTTCTTACTAAATAGGTAACTTTCGATAGGTAAATATTTTTTCCTATCGAAGGTTTTAATCTGGAAATTTAATGAAACTATTTGTATTTTATTTGTCGTGCTTTTTGGCGTTTGTTGCTGGGCATATGGTCAATTACAGCGCCATCATGTACAGCTTAGAGATGTTTGATTCATCTCTTTTAGCGGGACTTGCATATGGCTTTTGTTTTGGCCCACCCATAATATTTGGTTGGTTAGCGGGTGCCTATATTGATCGCTACAGTGCTAAGAAAGTACTGTTGATTGCACAAAACTGTTTTGTATTGGGCGGCTTAGGCATGCTATATGTGATGATGTACAAGCCTGGAAGCAGTATCTTTATTTTCTTAAGTTCTAGTTTTGTCATTGGAATTGGCTGGGCATTTGTCGCGCCTTCTAGATTATCTGCTATGGGGCAATACGTATCAGGTGAGAAGCTAGCGCAATCTACCATTACATTTAATTTATTGGTTATGATTGGGTTTGGATTGGCGCCTATTATATTGACACAAATTCAGTCTGCTTTTGAATGGAAGGGAGTGGCCATAACAAGTATCTGTATGTTTATTGTTTCTAGTCTTTTATTGATTAATGCACCTAATGTTCATAAGCGATTAAGTCATGAGAACCTTAAGCAAGAGTGGGCAGGTTGTTTTGATACATTGAAAACAATTCCGGTTGTGCCTCAGTTGTTATTTTCTGCCGTTATCGGGTATTTAATGATGGGCCCTATGCAGGTTATTTTGCCTCAAGTGGCAGAGCAGCAGTTAGGGCTTAATGCCATTGAAAAAGGCCAGTATCTAGGCTTAATTGCTTTCTCTTTGATACTGGGTGGCGTTGCTGCTATGAAGTTAAAAGCAATACTGCCGATTGGGCGATCAATTTTAGTGATGCTATTTTTGTGTGGTTTAGCAATGGGTTTAATTGGCTATATTGAAACCATTTGGTTAAGTTGCTTGATGTTGGTTTTTGGTACAACACTAGCGGGAATTGTGGTTAGTTTTATTGTTGCGGGGTTACAACATTTCACACCAGAAGCCATTCGTGGGCGGGTGATGAGTATTTATACCATTATTAGTCAGGTTGTATCAGCTATGGCTGGCGTATTGGCAGGCGCCATTGCGCAAGGTGTGAGTGTGCCGGTTAGCTTATATGTGATTGGCAGTTTATTTGTTGTCTTAACATTGCTACTGGCTTTAAAAGGGCATCATCTGAAAGGTTTTAAGCGTTTTACAACGGCTTAATAATTTACAAATCAAACCCATTCAAAAAGCCAGCATTCGCTGACTTTTTGATGTTTATTAATAAGCGTTATGCTGTGATTGTTTTTTGCTTCTTTTGAATGGCCAGATAAATAACCAACATAATAATTGACGTGACAGTAACACTAATCCCAACAATAGGTGTGGTGCTAAACAGCCACGCTGAGACAGCACTGCAAAGTATGAACTTAATTGTCTCTAGTGATAATCCACTTGGACTACCTTCTTGAATCTTGCCTAAGCTAAATAATGCAAATATTAAAGTGAAACCTGATGCGATAAGTTCAATAGGTTGCATGCTTTTAATGAGCGCCATAAAGGCGAGTAGGCCTGGTGCAATATACAAATATTGCAGAAATATGTACCATTTTTCAGCTTTAGAAATTTGAGGGTCGTATTTGTCACCCGCCGAATTGCTTTTGATAATAGGAAAGTTTTTTTCCATATCAGCTGGGCGATAACCTGTTTTTCTAAACCAGAGTGTGAACTTATCACTCCAACTTTTTGTGCCCCATGCATCTTTTATTAATGAGGATAGTACTTTTACATTACCCCATACTGGATTCCAGCTAGCCAGTTGCGTGCTGATACCAAATACCACTTTTTCATTTTCTAGCTCCGCTTGAAATGAACCAAACATACGGTCCCATAGTATAAATACACCGCCGTAGTTTTTGTCTACATACACTTTGTTTTTTGCATGATGCACTCTGTGGTTGCTGGGTGTAACAAAAACAGCTTCAAACCATTCAGGCATACGCTTGATAACTTGTGTGTGCACCCAGTATTGGTAAATTAAGTTAAGAGAGCCAACCGCAAGTAATAACCAAGGTTCAAAACCGAAGAAAGCAAGCGGTACAAAGCAAAGTGCGCCTATTGGGTTGGGTATGCTGGTCTGCCTAAGGGCTGTCGTTAGGTTGTATTCTTCACTAGAGTGATGAATGACATGACTGGCCCAGCCAATATTGACAACGTGACCAATCCTGTGATTCCAGTAATAGCAAAAATCATATAAAACAAACGCGACAGCATACGTTAAAAAGTTATCCTCCCAAGTAAAAAGGGCATAGCTTTCGTAGCTATAAGCATAAAGAGAGAAGGGAATAAGTGCATATAAAGCACCGGTAACTCGACTTAACATTCCCATAGAAAGAGAGTTGATAGCATCATTTAGACGGTTATAATCTGTGCCTCTTAGATGATTGATTAACATCTCTAAAGCAATAAGAATAAA
>ERZ1027208.194-NODE-194-length-29703-cov-44.323597_pt1 | contig 29703 bp, 28 predicted proteins | sample MGYA00520867_ERZ1027208 | MGnify/ENA primary metagenome ERZ1027208 (study PRJEB33311, sample SAMEA4378413) | marine metagenome | biome: Marine biome; feature: Fjord; material: Water | collected 2014-07-20T08:00:00Z/2014-07-... | depth 75 m ...
GAACTCGCGACCCCAACCTTGGCAAGGTTGTGCTCTACCACTGAGCTATTCCCGCATTGCTTGAAGGCGTGTATTCTAACCAGACTAGAGAAAGTGTCAAGCAACAATCTCAGTTATTTTTAAATTGAGGCCAAGCAATCTTAATATATTGCCACATTGACCAAATGGTCAGTGCAGATGCTATATATATTGAAATCAAACCGAGCAGCCTAACTGGAATTCCGGCAAGACTCGCTTGGTACAACAAGCACAAAATTGAAAACATTTGAAAGCCTGTTTTATATTTCCCCCACGCACTAACTTTAATCAGAGAACGCTGACCTAATTCAGCCATCCATTCACGAAGCGAAGCCACGGTGACCTCACGACCAATGATGATGGCGGCCGGAATAGCAACATAAATAGTTGGGTCAGCCTGCACAACCAGCACTAAAATAACAACCACCATTAACTTGTCTGCAACCGGGTCTAAAAAAGCACCAAAGGCTGTCTGTAAATTGAGTTTTCTCGCCAAGAACCCATCGAACCAATCTGTTAACGACGCCAAAAGAAAAATCAACGCACACCACATACGTGCATGCTCAATAGGCAGGTAGAAAACAACCACCATAATGGGGATTAAAAAAATCCGAAACAGGGTCAGCAGTGTGGGGATATTAAATGTCATTCGGCAAAATTGTACTTGTTTTTACCAATATGATACCACTAATGATTGATCTAGCCGTCATGAAAGCGGTCATATATTCGCTGCGCTAGCGCTTTATTAATACCGGTTACGGTACAAAGGTCTTCCACGCCCGCTGACTGTATTTCACGTAAGCCACCAAATTGCTTTAACAGAACCTGACGGCGCTTTGGGCCAAGCCCCTCAACCGTTTCAAGGACCGATCTTTTTTTAACTTTTGCCCGTTGCTGCCTATGCCCAGTTATGGCAAAACGGTGCGCTTCGTCTCTAATATGTTGCAATAACAAAAGGGCTGGTTCATCAGCATCAAAAATGAGTGACTGCCCATCAGTTGCTCGGTATATTTTTTCCATCCCGACTTTCCGATCAGTTCCTTTTGAAATACCAATCACAAATAAACCGGGTGCATTAATCGCATTCAATGCATTCAATACGGCACTGACTTGGCCTTGCCCACCATCAATAATAAGTATGTCTGGCATGGGGTGTTCTTTATTCATTGCACGAATAAAGCGCCTTGTAACAGCTTGTGCCAATGCTGCATAGTCATCACCAGCTGTAACACCGGAAATATTAAAACGCCGGTAGTCAGCTTTCAAAGGCCCGTCTTCATTATAAACAACGCAGGAGGCCACCGTCTGATCACCCTGTAAATGGCTAATATCAAAACATTCCATTCGTTTGGCGGTCTTATCTAGCCCTAGTAACTTAGACAGTATCAACAACCTATCACGGGTCGTTTCTCTACTGGTCACTTTTTGTTTTAATGCCATTTGAGCATTATTAGATGCCATTTTTAACCAGTGCGCCCTGCGCCCCCTTGGCTTAGTTACCAAGGCAACTACACGTCCGGCTTTTTGGTTAAGAACCTGCTGTGTTAAATCAAACTCATCAATGGTATGGCTCATTATGATTTCTTTTGGCAGGGTTTTATCCAGGTAAAACTGCAATATAAAAGCCGCTAATACTTCTGCCTCCGCTTTTCCTGCTGGCATTTTAGGAAAGAAAACTCGGTTACCTAAATTCTGCCCCTTCCTGATAAAGAAAACTTGAACACAGGCAATATTGGCTTTAATGTCACATGCAATCACATCCAACTCACCTTCTTGCCCACTAACATACTGGCGCTCTAAGACTTTTCTTAACTGGGCAATTTGATCTCTGATTTGCGCAGCCTTTTCAAACATTAAGTCCTTAGCAGCACATTCCATTTTATCGACCAAAGCATTAATCAGGCGTTTACTTTTCCCTTCCAAAAAGAGACTTGTATTACTGACATCATCAGAATATTCACTTGCCGTGATTAGGCCGACACAGGGTGCTGAACAGCGCTTAATCTGATACTGCAAACACGGCCTTGAGCGATTCTTAAAAAAACTATCATCACATTGCCGTACTGGGAACAGTTTCTGCAATACATTTAAACTATCCCGTACCGCTCCAGCACTTGGGTATGGCCCAAAGTACTGCCCTTTAGCTTTTTTAGCTCCACGGTGAAAACTTAACCTCGGGAACTCTTGTAAAGAAGATAGGTAAATATGAGGGTATGTTTTATCATCCCTAAGGCATATATTATAGCGCGGCTTGAACCGTTTAATCAGCTGGTTTTCTAGCAGTAATGCCTCACCTTCTGTGTGTGTAATCACCACATCAATTTGATGGATATGAGACACCATCAGTTTTTTTCTTACATCTTTATTACTCTTATTAAAATAAGAGCCAACCCTATTTTTAAGATTTTTAGCCTTACCAACATAAATACACCGATCTTGTTTATCCATCATTTGATAAACACCCGGTTTAGACGTGAGCTTATTTAAGTACGTTACGTGATCAAATGCTTGGCTGTCTTTAATCTTATCCATTTCTAGTATTGTGTCACGTTTCCTTTATTAGAATACAGTCTGTCATGAAAGTACCTGCCATAAAAAAAGGCCTCATAAATGAGGCCTTTGGGTCTAGATTAACAACGTCAGTCTTTGTCGTCAGCTGTGTCGTTCTTAGGACTAAGCACTCGACTAAACAAACTGTCCTGCATTTCTTTAAACACGTCCATATTCCTAGTGGCTAAAGAGGACATAAACGTTAAAGGGTCAGAAACCTGCTCTAGCTTATCTCTTACTTTCACACGTTGCTCAGCAATAAGTTTAACTGAGTTTTCTAGGTAGTTTGCAAAGTTAGTTTGAAGAGGGTCTCCGTAAAAGCGTATTAATTGCTCTAACATCTGCGCACTCATAATGGGCGCACCATCTTCTTCTTGCTCGAGAATAATCTGCAGTAAAACGCTTCGAGTCAAATCTTCCTTGGTTTTAGCATCAACAACCTTCACAGGTATATTATCAATGATAAGTTTCCGTACATCGCTCAATGTTACATATTTACTAATATCTGTATCGTATAAACGTCGATTCGGATACTTTTTTATAACCCGCATATTACTCATCTAAGCTACTTACTTATTCAGCAGCGTCAACGTCTTTCATGCTTAAACGAACACGCCCTTGACGATCCACTTCAAGCACTTTAACTTTCACAACATCACCTTCAGAAAGCTTATCGCTAACTTTTTCAACACGGTCTTCTGAAATTTGAGAGATATGAACAAGCCCATCTTTACCAGGTAAAATTGATACGAATGCACCAAAGTCCATCAAACGAACAACTTTACCTTCATAAATACGACCCACTTCAACTTCTGCAGTAATGTCTTCAATACGCTTAAGTGCTTTTTCACCTGCTACGCGATCCACTGATGCAACCTTTACTAAACCATCATCAGTAATATCAATAGCTGCGCCTGTTTCTTCAGTAATCGCACGGATGGTAACACCACCTTTACCAATAACATCACGAATTTTAGCTGGATCAATTTTCAACGTTAGAATACGAGGCGCAAAGTCAGACATTTCATTACGCGCTGTGGATAGCTCTGCATTCATATTTTCTAAGATATGCAATCTACCGCCTTTAGCTTGCTCCAGCGCTTTAGACATGATTTCTGGAGTAATACCCTGGATTTTAATATCCATTTGTAGTGCTGTTACACCTGAATCTGTGCCTGATACTTTAAAGTCCATATCACCTAAATGGTCTTCATCACCCAAGATGTCTGACAATACTGCGTAGTCATCGCCTTCTTTGATAAGACCCATTGCAATACCTGCAACTGGAGCTTTAGTTGGCACACCAGCATCCATCAACGCAAGGCTTGTACCACAGGTACTGGCCATTGAGCTTGAACCGTTTGACTCAGTTACTTCAGCCACAACACGCAGAACATATGAGAAGTCTTCCTGGCTAGGCAACACCGCCATCATGCCGCGTTTGGCAAGGCGACCATGCCCAATTTCACGTCTTTTTGGTGAACCAACAAAGCCAGTTTCGCCAACGCAATAAGGAGGGAAGTTGTAATGCAACATAAAGCTATCACGGTACTCACCTTCAACAGCATCAATCATTTGTGCGTCACGGTCAGTTCCCAATGTCGCTACAACCAATGCTTGTGTTTCTCCACGTGTAAACAAGGCAGAACCGTGTGCACGAGGTAAAACACCAGTGCGCACATGAATAGGGCGAACTGTTTCTAAGTCACGTCCATCAATACGAAGTTTTGTTGAAAGTACTAAACTACGAACGTGTTTCTTTTCGAGTGAAGAAAAGATATCTTTAACTTCATCTTTGTCTTCGTCTTCTAGCTGAGCAATAACAGCATTACGAACTTCTTTTAACTTAACCTGACGGTCAAGTTTAACTAACACGGTATACGCATCTGCGATACCTGCATTAGCTAAGTCCGCAACCTTTTCTACCAATGTTTGATTGACTTCAGGCGCAGTCCACTCCATGCGAGGCTTGCCTGCTTCAGCAGCCAATTCATTAATAGCAACAATGGCAGCTTGCATTTGCTCATGACCAAATGTCACCGCACCAAGCATCACATCTTCAGACAGGCAATCAGCTTCTGATTCAACCATTAAGACAGCATCACTTGTACCCGCAACCACGAGGTCTAGTTGAGATTTTTCTAAATCAGATTTCAATGGGTTAAGTGCATATTCACCATCGATATAAGCCACACGAGCAGCCCCAATAGGACCGTCAAATGGGAGACCTGAAATAGCCAGCGCAGCCGAAGCACCTAAAAGTGCAGGGATGTCTGGGTCAACTTCGGGATTTAATGAGACAACAGTCGCGATGATCTGAGTTTCGTTTTTATACCCTTTTGGAAACAACGGACGAATTGGACGATCAATGAGTCGTGATGTTAACGTTTCCTTTTCACTTGGGCGGCCTTCACGCTTGAAAAACCCACCAGGGATTTTACCAGCCGCATAGGTTTTCTCTTGGTAATTTACGGTCAGTGGGAAGAATGAATTATTTTCCCCACCTTCTCGTTTGCCAACAGCCGTTACCAAAACAATGGTTCCGTCTATTTCGACAAGTACGGCGCCATCAGCTTGACGAGCAACTTCGCCCGTTTCAAACTTGACAAGTTGCTCACCAAATTGGAATTCTTTTTTTACTAGATTCACTATTTATGCCTACTATTAATTAACTTTATTTTCTTAAGCCTAAACGTGCGATCAATGCACGGTAGCGCTCAATATCTTTACCTTTTAAGTAATCAAGAAGTTTACGGCGTCTATTAATAACTCTTAATAATCCTTGACGAGAGTGATGATCTTTTTTGTTCTCAGAAAAATGCGGTGTCAAATGATTGATTCTCCCCGTTAACAAAGCAACTTGAACCTCTGGAGATCCTGTATCACCTTCTGATAACGCATATTCTTTAACAATTTCTTGCTTTTGTTCTGTACCGAACGACATATTTCTTACTCCGACTATATTATTTTAAAAAACAATGCATTGTACTATTGACGCAGCATGCTCACAAGCATAAATGACCAAACATCGACACCTTAGGCCTTATGCAAAAATACGAACTGGAGCAAGCAGATTCGCCTGACTCCATTTCCCTAAACCAAAAATCTTACCACGAGGATCATTTAACCTCATCAACGCATGATCAGCTAAGCCTTCATGGACCACTGCCCTCCCCATACATAAATCAGACTTATCGTCTTCGCTGCAATTAACAACAGGGTAGTCCAGCAACGCTACATCTATATCTAACAGCAATGCATCAAGAGAGCTAAAACTTCCTGCATGCCTTTCTAGCTGATCGAGCGTTAGAGACCGAGCTAATTCAAATGGGCCCGTTTTAATTCGTCGCAAGAAGGTGACATGCGCTCCACACCCTAAACTTTCACCCAAGTCCTCGGCTAAGGTACGCACATAGGTCCCTTTAGTACAACAAACCTCTATCGTCAAACTGGTGCTATCTGCTGATAACAACTTGAGGGACTTAATGGTTACATCACGAGCAGGACGTTCCACCACTTCTCCAGCTCTCGCTAATTTATATAGGCGCTGGCCGTTATGTTTTAGTGCTGAGTACATGGGCGGAACCTGCTGGATATCACCACAATATTGGCTTAATAAGCGAGTGACTTGCTCTAGCTCTATTGCCGGAACCGGTCTTTCAATTAGCACATCTCCCTCGACATCACCGGTAGTGGTGGTTTGCCCCAGTTGCATTGTAAATTGATAGCTTTTATCTGAGGCTAATAGGTATTGAGATACTTTGGTCGCATGACCTAAACATATTGGCAGAACACCCGATGCAAGAGGATCTAAACTACCGGTGTGACCAACTTTTTTTGCCCCAAACAGACGTTTAATACGCTGAACTGCTTGGCTAGATGAGATATTAAGTGGTTTATCTAATATCAAAATGCCGCTAACATCGCGGCCTTTTTTAATTCTTTGAGCCATAGCTAGGCTACTTCTCGTTATCTGGATTGGTTGCCTTTAGCAACGCATCCATCTTTATACCTTGCTCAATTGACTCGTCGAGGAAAAACCTCAGCTCAGGCACCATTCTCATGCGCATTCTTTTAGAGACAATGCCATGAATATAATTTGACGCTCTGTTCAACGCAACGATGCTAGCCGCTTTATCTTCATTTTGCTGGGCAGTTGTCAACACACTTATATAGACTTTTGCAACTGCTAAGTCCTTGGTGACTTCTACGCCACTGACCGTTACAAAGCCCACACCTGGGTCTTTCACCTCACGTTGCAAAACCTCTGCCAATTCACGTTGAAGTTGACGCTCTACTCTCTGAAACCTTAAAAATTCTCTTGCCATTATAGGTAGGTGCGTTAAAGCTTACGCTTTACTTCAATGCGGTCGAATACTTCAATTTGGTCACCATCTTGTACATCGTTGTAATTTTTAACACCAATACCACATTCAATGCCTGACTTAACTTCCTGCACATCGTCTTTAAAACGTCTTAATGATTCTAACTGACCTTCATATATGACAACATTATCTCGTAACACTCTGATAGGGAGACTTTTCTTAACAGTACCTTCTGTCACCATACAACCTGCAATTGCACCTAACTTAGGCGATGTAAATACATCCCTTACGGTCGCAATACCAACAATCTGCTCTTTAATATCAGGCGTTAATAAGCCTGATAATGCATCACGAACATCGTCAATTACATCATAAATAATACTGTAGTACCTTACCGATACTCCACGGTTATCTATCATTCTTCGTGCACTTGTGTCGGCACGCGTGTTGAAACCAATGATCAGTGCATCAGATGAGGCTGCTAAATTAACATCACTTTCATTGATACCACCAACACCACTAGCAACTATAGAGACTCTTACTTCGTCCGTAGATAACTTATTAAGGGAATCAATTAATGCTTCCAAACTGCCATGAACATCCGTTTTAATAAGGATATTTAAGACAGCACAGTCTCCCTCTGTCATCTGAGAGAAAGCCTGCTCAAGTTTAGATGCTTGCTGCTTGGCTTGTTTTGCAAGTTTTGTCCTGTTCTGACGGAACACGGCTATTTCTCGAGCTTTACGCTCATTCGGTGCTGAGTACACATCAACACCTGATTCGGTCGTTGAGGACAAGCCCAACACTTCAACTGGGACACCTGGTGTCGCTTCTTTAATAGACTGAGCATTCTCATCAGTCATTGCTTTAACACGACCATGAGCCTCTCCAGCAACAAGGTAATCACCAAGACGTAAGGTGCCTTTCTGTACGAGAACTGTTGCAATTGCACCACGGCCTTTATCAAGGCGAGACTCTAAAACAACGCCTGTCGCTGGCACATCAACAGCGGCTGTTAATTCTAGCAACTCAGATTGTAGGGCAATCGCCTCAAGCAATTCGTCAACGCCATCACCAGTTAATGCTGATATTTCAATAAACTGAGTATCTCCACCCCAATCTTCAGGGGTAACATTAATTTGTGATAGCTCATTCTTAACTCTATCGGGTTGCGCACCCTCTTTATCCATTTTGTTGATGGCCACAATCATTGGTACACCAGACGCACGAGTATGCTCAACAGCTTCTTTAGTTTGCGGCATCACACCATCATCAGCAGCTACTACAATGACCACGAGATCGGTCACTTTTGCACCACGAGCACGCATTCCAGAGAATGCAGCGTGCCCAGGAGTATCTATAAACGTCACCATGCTATCACCCTGCTGCACACGGTAAGCACCAATATGTTGGGTAATCCCACCAGATTCTCCGGCGGCAACCCGACTCTTACGTATGTAATCTAGAAGTGAGGTTTTACCGTGGTCAACATGGCCCATAATAGTAACAACAGGCCCACGCGGAGCTTCGTCGCCATCTTTTACGACAACATCCGCCAACATTTCTGCGTGAATATCCTCGTCGCTGCGCAGCACTACTTTGTGCCCCATTTCTTCAACTACAATAGCAGCTGTTTCTTGATCTAGTGGCTGATTGATCGTAGCCATCGTTCCCAAACCCATCAAGGCCTTAATAACTTCACTTGCTTTAACATTCATACGCTGTGCAAGTTCTGACACGATAATCGTTTCAGATATTTCGACGTTATAGCTCATCACCTTAGTAGGTGCTTCAAACGCATGCTTATTATCCGACTCTAGGCGTATATCACGCCCCTTAGGAGAGGTCTTTTTCTTGCGACGAGCTTTTTTACTATCAACATGTAGAGTACGGCCTGTTGTTTTTTGACCGCCTTTCTTTTTATCAGGTCTACGAGCCACATCTTTAATCGACTTTTCTTTCTTAGCAGCCTCTGATAATTTAGCTGCTACAGGTTCTTTAACTTCCGGTGTTGCGCTAACCGCCTCAACGGGTTTATTTGCAACCTCCTGCTTGGCTTCAATGACTGCTTGTTTTGCAGCTTCCTCAGCCTTAACCGCGTCAATTTTCGCCTGTTTTTCAAGCTCTACACGGTTCTTTTCATCCTGAATTTTACCAAGCCGCTCCTGTTCTTTTTCGCGAGCCGCCTCTCTTTCCTGAACGAGTTTTTTATGCTCTTCATTAGCACGCTTAGCTTCTGCAAACTCTGCTGCAGTCAGCCCGGATGCTAACTCTGCCGCTGAACGAGTAACAGCAACCTTCTTTTTACGCACAGCTACACTGGCAGGAGGTGCACCACGACGACCAGATTGACCAGGCTGCTTCAGCTCGGAAACGGTTACCTTTCGTTTTAAAGGTGCTTTTTTGCTTGCTGGAGCCTCTTTATTGGTTTTACCATGGCTTTCACGTAGGTGCGCCAGCAGTTTCAGCTTATCGGCCTCACTTAGTGAAGAGGAAACATTCTTCCCTTTCACACCCGCATCTTTAAGTTGCTCCACTAGCTTAGTTGGCGTTGTGCCTACAACTTTAGCTAAATATTCAACGGTAGTATCTGCCATGCTTATTTCTCCTGTCTCTTGTACTTCTTACTCAGCGAACCAAGGTTCACGTGCCTTCATTATTAGTGCATTAGCACGCTCAACATCTATATCTACCAACTCAGTTAGCTCATCGGTTGCTAGATCCGCCAGATCTTCCATCGTGACAATCTCTTTACTGGCTAATTTAAATGCCAACTCACGATCCATTCCTTTCAATTCCAGCAGATCTTGCGCTGGTTCGTGTTCTTCCAGCTTTTCTTCTGAAGCAATGGCTTTGATAAGCAACGCATCCTTCGCGCGCTGCTGAATTTCATCGGCCATATCTTCATCGAACTCTTCGATGTTCATCAAGTCTTCTAGTTCAACAAACCCAATATCTTCACAGCAGGTGTAACCTTCCTGTACTAATATAAGCGCCACATCTTCATCCACATCAATTTCTGACATCAGCTGCTTCATATGCGCAGTTGTTTCACTTGCCAACTGTTCATCTGCTTGTGATTGACTCATAACGTTAAGTGTCCAGCCTGTTAACTCACTTGCCAGCCTAACATTCTGCCCACCTCGACCAATGGCCTGAGACAAGCTTTCATCTTTAACAGAGACATCCATACTGTGATTTTCATCATCAACAACTATTGACACTACTTCTGCTGGTGACATCGCGTTAATGACAAATTGCGCGTCATTTTCTTCCCAGAGGATAATATCAACTCGCTCACCCGCAAGCTCATTAGACACTGCTTGCACACGTGAACCACGCATACCTACACAGGCGCCTACTGGGTCTAACCGCTGATCTTTTGATTTCACCGCAATTTTTGCACGTGAACCTGGGTCTCGGGCAGCCCCTAATATTTCAATAAGCCCGTCACCGACTTCTGGAACCTCTAATTTAAATAAGGCGATAAGCAAGTCTGGCGAGCTTCTTGTAACCTTTAATTGTGGTCCACGACTGATTTCTTCAACTTCCTGCAGGTAGCCACGTATCCGATCACCAACTCTCACTGGTTCTCTTGGGATCATTTCTTCACGTGGAATAATCGCGTCAGCTGTTCCCTCAAGGTCAATAAATATATTACCTCGTTCAATCCGCTTAATGACACCTGTCACTAACTCACCAACTTTATCTTTATATTGTTGGTAAACTTTACTGCGCTCGGCCTCTTTAACTTTTTGAACGATAACTTGTTTTGCCGCTTGCGCACCAATTCGCCCAAAATCTGCTGATTTGATTGGCTCTTCTATAAACTCACCGATTTCAATGCTTGCCTGTTTGATCTGCGCATTTTCTAAAAAGATCTGCGCATCGGGGCTTTCCATCCCACCATCAAATTCTGGGTTAGGCTCAATCACTTCCCAGCGGCGATATGATTGATAATCCCCTGTCGAGCGGTCAATTTCGACCCTAACATCCATTTCTTCTCGATATAGTTTTTTAGTCGCCATTGCTAATGCAGCTTCAATTGCTTCAAAAAGAACACTACGATCTATTTCTTTTTCATTAGAAACGACATCTACAACCATTAAAATTTCTTTATTAGCCATTTTCAACCTTGAATAAAAATTTAAAATTTAGCAACTAGTTTTGCTTTTTTAACCAATGAAAAAGGAATTTCCACTTCTTCTTCATCGACATGTAAATGAATAGTATCACCATTAACTGACAGTATGTCGCCTGTAAAACGACGCTGACCTTCTAATGTTGACTGATTTAACTCCAAGCTAACAACAGAGCCTTTGAAGCGCTCAAAGTGAGGCAATGTAAACAGTGGACGCTCCATACCAGGTGAAGACACCTCAAGCGTGTACTGACTACTAATGGGGTCTTCGACATCTAAAACACCACTGATCTGGTGACTGACTTTTGAACAGTCTCCCACTAAGACACCACCGTCATTATCAATATAGACTCTTAATATTGCTGACTTCCCTTGCCCAGTAAACTCTGCGCCTACAAATTCGTACCCAAGCCCTGTCACCGCTGGCTCGATTAGGTTTAATATTTTAACGGGTGCCTGATTCATTTTTTGTCCATTACATACAAAAAAAGGGCCTACGGCCCAATTTATTTACTCAATTTAACTTACTTAAATTTGTAAGAAGCTAAAACAAAAATACCCCATCCGGGGTACTTAATTAAATCTTGGTAGCGGGGGCTGGATTTGAACCAACGACCTTCGGGTTATGAGCCCGACGAGCTACCATGCTGCTCCACCCCGCATCAATTTAGTGACGAGATAATACGTTAACCTCAGTCTTTTTACAATCTTTATTTGGTTATTCTATCAAATAATTCATTATTACTTGTTTACTAGCTAGATGAGCCAAACAATTAGGCTAAGCTGCTTACTCCTGTTAAATAATAGTCAGTAAACCCTGTAAACACGCAGCCGCCATCAAGCCCGCAAGTATATCATCTATCATAATGCCAAATCCACCTGATACATGCTTATCTAACCAATTAATAGGCCACGGTTTTAAAATGTCAAACAGCCTGAACAAAACAAACCCGATCAGCATATTTTGAAGCGTAAAAGGTGCCCAGTACATGGTCAATAAATACCCTGCCACTTCATCCCATACTATGCCGCCATGATCATGGACATCTAGTTTTTTTGACGCTTCGCCACATATCCACGAACCAGACAGAGTAACTAAGACCAAACCCACAACGTACCAAGTTGTTCCCATAAGCATTAATCCATAAAACAGGATAACCGCTAGAATTGTCCCCATTGTTCCAGGTGCTTTTTTTGAAAGCCCCGAACCAAAGCCAAATGCCAACATTAGCACCGGACTTTTCAAGAGGTCTGAAAATGAAGGCTGTATGTTATTTTTTAAAATGCTCATACCCTTTATCTAATGAAATCAACTGTCCGTTCTTCATGTCTATTCTTAACCCTAACTCTTTTTCGATAACACCAATTTTTGTTATGCTGCAGTTATTCATTACATCCATCGCTTCTTCGCTTAATTCTTTTGGAAGCGTAAAGCATAGTTCGTAATCATCCCCTGTTGAGTATGGCCAAAGCTCATTGTTCAATTGCCTTGCGTATTCACGTACTGATTCATTAATGGGCAACAAGTCATGATCAAGCTTTGCCCCAACAGCACTGGCTCTTAAAATATGATTCAAGTCTGCTGACAACCCATCTGAAATATCTATACAGGCTGATGCGTTGTTAAGTAATTTTTGGCCCAATAAAACCCGTGGCGTAGGTTGTAAATAACTCAGTAAATCAACATCCTCATTATGAGCTGATGCCTGCTTGGCTTTCAACAAGCCTAAACCCGCGCCTCCAATTGTGCCCGATACATAAATACCATCACCCACTTTTGCTCCAGACCGTAACAAACGTTTTCCAGCAGGCAATAAACCCATAATATTAATGGTAATTGATAGCGGCCCTTGCGTTGTATCGCCCCCTATCAAACTTACAGAATGCTGGTTTGCTAAAGCAAAGAAACCAGCGGTAAATTTTGACAGCCATTCTTTATCGATTGACGGCAAGGTTATTGCCATGGAAACCCACGCAGGCTTAGCGCCCATGGCCGCTAAATCACTTAAATTAACCGCTAAAACTTTGTGACCCAAACTTTCAGGCTCGGTATCGGGTAAAAAATGCACCCCTTCTACCAGTGTGTCCGTACTAACCGCTAACTGCGTGTTTTTTGGTACATCAAGGATAGCGCAGTCGTCACCTATTCCCACAACACAGCCAGGGAGCTGATGCTGAGCCGCCTTAAAGAATTGCTCAATAATTGAAAACTCAGCTGTAGACATTAACTAAAATTAAACAGGCTTCTTTTTAGGGGCCTTACGTATTTTTACCTCAGCGGTTCTATTTTTTTTTGCCAACTTATCAAGAATACTATTCACGTAAGCGTGACTTTTTTCTGAGCCAAAACTTTTCGCCAGATTAACACCTTCGTTTATCACGACTCGATACGGCACTTCTGGCTTAAAAATTAACTCAAATGTACCTAAGCGTAAAACTGCCTTCTCAATGGGGTCAATTTTTGAAAAGTCTCGTGTCGTGAATTCTGCTATTGCAGCATCTAGCTCCACTGTTTTATCAATAACCCCAGTAATAAGCGCCTCAAAAAATGCCTTATGGTATTTTGGCATACTAGCATCGGCACTAAACTGCCGACATAATTCAACAACTGACTGATCTGTCACCTGCCATTGGTAGATGGCTTGAAGAGCTACTTGTCTTGCTGCGCTTTTAGGTGAACTCATTCCGCCTCTAATTCTTGTAATACATTGACCATTTCTATGGCTGACAAGGCCGCTTCAGCACCTTTGTTTCCTGCTTTAGTTCCTGCACGCTCAATCGCTTGCTCAATTGAATCAACCGTTAGCACACCAAAAGCCACAGGGATATCTGCCTGCAATGATACAGCCGCTAAACCTTTTGTTACCTCACCAGCGACATACTCAAAATGCGGCGTTCCACCTCTGATGACGGCCCCTAGAGCAATCACAGCATCGTACTTTCCTTTAGCGGCAATTCGTTGTGCCACTAATGGCATCTCAAACGCACCAGGCACTTTAACAACGTCAATTTGATCTATAGACGCACCATGCCGAAGCAAGGTGTCAATAGCACCCGCCTCTAATTGCTCAACGATAAAGCTATTAAAGCGAGCCACCAATAAACAAAACCGTCCATCTTGAACCGTTAATTTCCCTTCAATTACTTTCGTATTTAACATATTGACCTTGTGTTATCTATATTTAAAAAACCGTTTTGTCAACGCCACTGAGCCGACGCGGACTAATAACGACCTACCTGAACAACTAATCTAAAATAATGTGTTCGACGATCTCAATATCAAAACCAGCCAAGCCAGTAAAGTTTGCATTTGTACCAACCAACTTCAACTTCTTTATCCCAAGCTCTGATAATATCTGGCATCCCACGCCAACGGCACGAGAGTCAATCGGGGGGGCATCAGTAACCGCAGATGCCACACCTTTTTCTTTTAGCTCTTGATGATGAATAAACTCAACAATAGACTTATCATCTTCTTCATTACGTATAAGAACTAACGCACCTCTACCCTCCTCAACGATCCCTTCTAGAACGCGAGCTATCGGCAGATGCTGCTTTTCTTTTGCATGAAGTAAATCACCCAAGGTGCTTTTAGCGTGAACCCTTACTAAAACAGCCTCATCGGTTTCCACATCACCATAAGTCAGTGCCAAATGCAGCCTATTATCAATTTGATCCTGAAATGCATGCAGTTTGAAGTGACCAAATTTTGTAGGGTAATCACAACTGCTGACCAGTTCAATGGTTTTTTCATTTTGAATGCGGTAGTGAATCAAGTCCGCAATTGTGCCTATTTTCAGGTCATGCTTGTCTGCAAATACCGTCAAGTCATCACGACGCGCCATTGTGCCGTCGTCATTTAGGATTTCAACAATAACCGCCGCTGGCTCAAAACCCGCCAAACGTGCCAAATCACACCCTGCTTCTGTATGCCCAGTGCGGGTTAACACACCACCTGGCTGAGCCATTAAGGGAAAAATATGGCCCGGCTGCACTATTTCCGTTGGTTTTGCGTCTGGCTTAACGGCTGCCAACACAGTTTTCGCTCGATCAGCTGCTGAAATACCTGTGGTCACCCCTTCCGCTGCTTCAATTGAAACCGTAAAATTAGTTGAGTACGCTGCTTGATTATCATTAACCATCAACGGCAAGCGTAATTGCTGGCAACGCTCACGCGTTAAGGTTAAACAAATCAGCCCGCGACCATAACTGGCCATAAAGTTAATATCCTGTGGCCGAACATGCTCTGCAACCATCAATAAATCACCTTCATTTTCCCGATCCTCATCATCCATAATGATAACGATCTTGCCCTGTTTCAGGTCATCAATAATTTCTTGTGTGCTATTCATATCGTGTTATTTAACTTTTAATGGCGCTATTGTAGCCGATTCAAGGCTACTCCCATTTGTATTATTTAATAAAGCCACTATTTTCTAGTAACGATTGATAATCAACGCTCGTGTCACTTTTTGAGCCACCCATCATTAAGCGTTCTAAGTATCGTGCAATCACGTCCACTTCCAAATTAACCGAGTCACCCTCTTGCCGGTCACCCAACGTTGTCATTTCAAGTGTATGAGGGACAATATTAACCGCAAACGAGACATCATCCACGGTGTTAACGGTCAAGCTAATACCATCGATACAAATTGAGCCTTTTTGTGCAACATAACGCGCTATGTCAGCTGGCATGCTAAACGTAAACCGGACAGAACGCGCATCTGCTTTGCGCTCAATAAGCTTACCAACGCCATCCACATGACCACTCACCAAGTGCCCACCCAAACGTGTCTGTGCCTGCAGCGCACACTCAAGGTTAACCCGAGTGCCTAGTGCAGTATGCCCAACCGTAGTGGTCGATAAGGTTTCATTTGATACATCCGCAACAAACCCCCCCCTAGTAAGCTCAATAGCCGTCAAACAGACCCCATTAACTGCAATACTATCACCTAAACCAGCATCGCTTAAATCCAGACCAGCCGTTGCCACTGTTAAACGAACGTCGCCTTGACGTTGCTCAACCTGTTTAATTGTTCCTATCGCCTGAATAATTCCAGTAAACATTTAAGAGTCTCTTTTTATTTGGTACTTTAATTTAAAATCTTCGCCCACACTATCAGCCGACTGTAAATTCAATTGAACTTTATCTGCCAGCTGTGTCAACCCATCAATATCAAACGCTCCGCGGGCAGATTGACCTAGAATGCTTGGTGCCATATAAACAATTAACTCATCTAACAAACTAGCGCTTAACATAGCTCCATTTAATACGGCACCCGCCTCAACCATGACATTATTAATTGGTTGTAACGCTAACCATTGTTTAACCGCGATTAAATCAACCCGGTTATCATTACCTTTTGGCAACACCACCACCTCGCAGCCCACCTGTTTTAAAGCGTTAATTTTTTGCCTGTTGTTATGGCTGGTCAAAACAGTGACATCTAGCTCACCTAACAACAAGCTAGCATCTAAGGGCATTCTCAATGTCGTATCCAATACGGCAACCCGCGCTTGCTGAACCTGCCTTCCCTCTAAACCATCCCTTGCCGTTAGCTTGGGGTTATCGGCTAGGACAGTCGCAATACCCGTTAAAATTAAGTCACTTTGAGCGCGAAGTCGATGCACGTCCTCGCGTGAGGCAGTACCTGTTATCCACTGACTTTCGCCTGTTGCCATGGCTGTTTTAGCATCCAAACTCATCGCCACCTTAGACATCACCCACGGCTCACCATGCAGCATTTTGTGACAAAATGCATGATTTAGCGCCTGCGCCTGTGGTGCCAGTAGCCCAACGTCCACCTCAACACCTGCTTCACGTAAGCGTTGCACTCCTTGTCCAGACACCAATGGATTAGGATCTTGCATCGCCACCACTACCCGCTTTACACCTGCATCCATTAACGCATTAGCGCAGGGCGGTGTTCTACCGTGATGACTACAAGGTTCGAGCGTTACATACGCTGTCGCCCCTTGCGTCTGCTGGGCTGCAGCTTTTAACGCATTAACTTCGGCATGCCCTTCACCAGCATACTGGTGCCAGCCCTCAGCAATAATTTGCTCATTTTGTACGATCACGCAGCCGACGCATGGGTTCGGCTTAGCACTGTATCGACCCTTGTCGGCAAGCTCAAGTGCCCTTGCCATAAATAGGTTATCGTTAGCACTGAACTCAATCATAATGGGCTATTTTTTATTAACCACTCGTAACGCAGCTGCACCAACGGACCTATCCTGCTCTAACGCATCGATCACTTCTCTAAAGGCATTAACATCTTCAAAGCTTTTATAGACCGATGCAAAACGAATATAAGCAACCTGATCTAGACCTTGCAGCTCATCCATCACTAATTCACCAATTTTTAATGATGGTATTTCACGCTCACCAAATGACAGTAGTTTTTTCTTAATGCGACTCAAGGCCGCATCAATCGCTTCGCTATCAACGGGTCGCTTCTCTAAGGCACGTAACACGCCCGCACTTAGCTTCTCTTCCCAAAATGGCTCACGAACCCCATCGCTTTTAATCACTCGGGGCAAGTTCAATTCGGCCGTTTCAAACGTAGTGAAGCGTTCCTTACAAGCCATACATTCACGTCGTCTACGCACGCTATCTCCCTCACCAGCAAGGCGAGAATCGATCACACGCGTTTCATTATCTCCGCAAAACGGGCATTGCATAACGTTAAACCCTAGTCAGCGTAAACAGGTAAACGTAAACAAATGGCTAATACTTTTTCTTTAACCGCTTGTTGAACGCTTTCGTTTTCAATGTCATCCAAAATGTCACACATCCAACCAGCAAGGTCTTTGCTATCTTGCTCGTTAAAGCCACGTGTTGTAATTGCCGGCGCACCTAAACGAATACCACTGGTCACAAACGGTGATTGAGGGTCATTCGGCACAGAGTTTTTATTAGTGGTGATGTTCGCCAGTTCTAATGCTGCTTCGGCTGCTTTACCAGTTAAACCTTTGTCGATTAAATCAACCAAGAATAAGTGATTATCTGTACCGCCAGACACAATATTGTAACCTCGCGCAATAAACGTGTTAGCCATTGCGCTTGCGTTTACTTTTACTTGCTTTTGATAGGTAGTGAACTCAGGTGATAATGCCTCTTTAAACGCCACTGCTTTCGCCGCAATCACGTGCATTAATGGGCCGCCTTGAGTACCTGGGAAAACCATTGAGTTTAATTTCTTCTCAATAGCAGGGTTAGCCTTGGCTAAAATTAAACCGCCACGTGGGCCGCGTAATGTTTTATGTGTAGTTGATGTGGTGACATCAGCAATACCTACCGGGCTTGGGTATTCACCCGCCGCCACTAAACCAGCAACGTGCGCCATATCAACAAATAAGTAAGCACCCACTGAATCAGCAATATCACGGAACTTTTGCCAATCCATCACACGAGAGTATGCAGAAAAACCAGCAACAATCATTTTTGGCTTATGTTCGTTTGCTAACGCTTGAATTTCTTCGTAATCCACTTCACCGGTTTGCTCGTTTAAGCCGTATTGAATCGCGTTGAAGATTTTGCCTGAAAAGTTAACTTTAGCACCGTGTGTTAAATGCCCACCATGTGCCAAGCTCATCCCTAAAATAGTATCGCCTGCGTTTAATAAAGCAAAGTATACCGCTGCATTGGCTTGCGAACCTGCATGCGGTTGTACGTTGGCATAATCAGCACCAAACAACTCTTTAACACGGTCAATGGCTAATTGCTCAGCAATGTCAACATACTCACAACCACCGTAATAACGCTTACCAGGATACCCTTCGGCGTACTTATTGGTTAGCATTGAACCTTGCGCCTGCATCACACGAGGACTCGCGTAGTTTTCAGAGGCAATCAGCTCAATATGATCTTCTTGGCGTTGCTCTTCTTTTTGAATAGATGCCCAAAGTTCATCATCAAACCCTTCAATCGTCATGCTTTTGTTGTACATTTAATCGCCCTTTGCTAGTGCAAGCCCCATAAAAAGGCTCGCTGAATTATTTAAACCCGATATTTTACATCATCTTGTACTTTGAACGCTATATTTAGCGACAAAAACACAAGTAAGGCTATTCAAAACACCCATGCTAAGTAATACTATGGCGCATAAAAATCAATTCACAATGGACACATCATGGCTCAATATATCTTTTCGATGAACCGCGTTAGCAAGGTCGTCCCGCCTAAGCGCCAAATACTAACCGATATTTCTCTTTCTTTTTTCCCCGGCGCAAAAATTGGTGTCCTCGGTTTAAATGGCTCGGGTAAATCCACCTTATTAAAAATTATGGCAGGGTTAGACACCGAAATAGAAGGTGAAGCGACCCCACAAGCTGGCATTAAGATAGGTTACTTATCACAAGAGCCTCAATTGGACGAGAGTAAGGATGTTCGTGGCAATATCGAAGATGCGCTGGGCGACCTCACCTCAGCACAGGCCGAATTAGACGCAGTTTATGCAGCGTACGCTGAACCCGATGCTGACTTTGATGCATTAGCTGCCAAACAAGCTGAGCTAGAAAACATTCTTCAGGCCAGTGATGGGCACGATACCGAACGAACCATGGAAATTGCCGCTGACGCCCTACGCCTTCCGCCTTGGGATGCCGATGTTAGCAAGCTATCGGGTGGCGAAAAACGACGTGTTGCACTGTGTAAATTGTTACTCTCAAAACCTGATATGTTATTGCTTGATGAGCCCACTAACCATTTAGATGCTGAATCTGTTGCTTGGTTAGAACGTTTCTTGCACGACTACACCGGTACGGTTGTCGCTGTTACCCATGATCGTTATTTCTTAGATAACGTTGCTGGGTGGATTTTAGAACTTGACCGTGGACGCGGTATTCCCTGGGAAGGTAACTACTCTTCATGGTTAGAACAAAAAGATGCACGGCTCGAGCAAGAGCAGAAGTCAGAAGCCTCACGCATGCGCTCAATCAAAAAAGAATTGGAATGGGTGCGATCTAACCCCAAAGGCCGTCATGCAAAAAGCAAAGCCAGAATGGCACGTTTTGATGACCTACAATCAAAAGATTTCCAGAAACGCAGCGAAACCCAAGAAATATACATTCCACCTGGCCCACGCCTCGGCGACTCGGTTATTGAAGCGGTTAACGTCAGTAAATCCTTTGGTGACCGCGTATTATTTGATAACCTAAATTTCAACCTGCCTCAAGGTGGCATTGTCGGTATCATCGGTGCCAACGGCGCAGGTAAATCCACCTTGTTCAAAATGATGGGCGGCATGGAGGGTGCCAATGGCGGCGAGATCAAAACAGGCGAAACCGTAAAGCTCGCTTACGTTGACCAATCCCGCGATGGCCTAGACGACAATAAAACTGTGTTCGAAGAAATTTCAGAAGGCAACGATATCATTACCGTTGGCACCTACGAAACCCCTTCACGCGCTTACGTTGGTCGCTTTAACTTTAAAGGCTCAGACCAACAAAAACGCATGGGCGACCTATCCGGTGGTGAACGAAACCGCGTACACCTTGCTAAAGTTCTTAAAGAAGGCGGCAACGTACTACTATTAGATGAACCCACCAATGACTTAGACATTGAAACACTCCGCGCATTAGAAGAAGCCCTACTCAGCTTCCCTGGTTGTGCCGTGGTTATATCGCATGACCGTTGGTTCTTAGACAGAATAGCCACCCACATGCTCGCCTTTGAAGGCGATAGCAACGTCGTATGGTTTGAAGGGAACTATGAAGACTACGAAGCCGACTTGAAACGACGCTTAGGTGTAGAAGCCGATCAACCTAGAAGACTTAAATATAAGAAGTTGGTTCGGTAGGAGTTGATTCATTCATGGGGTTGGGTCATATCAAGCTGGCTGACCTCATGATGTTATGTGGATTTTGTAAATCATATTGCCACCCATATGGTCCTCATTCGTAAGTGCTAGCAATGCGACATGGCTTATCAAAAAATTGACCATTCAAACATGACGGAATTACATAATATAAAAACAGGGCGTTACCGTATCAGTGTTACATCTGGTAAGACTGAAAACGAGGAAAACACTAATAATGCACAATTAGCTTTGGAATCTATTACTTCTGTTGTCGATGAAATCGATGAACTATTAGGTATAAAGAAGCTTGTTAACAAAAGAGGCAAGAGCCTGATTCTCAAACGCATTGATAGGATGATTGCGCTTTATAACCGCCGTGATGCTGAAGCAGGCATTGAACTAGCTGCATTGGGGTTATTTGGTAAGCAGTTACGTGATCTTAAAACAAGACATATACAGGCTTTCAGATCATTATCTAAGGATATTTTACGCCAAAGCCATCAACGATCTTGGGTTGGGATACGGGCTGAAGTTTCTATTGCCGCATGTTTATTGGAGGTTATTGGCATAGGCTTTACCAAAAGAGAGAGGCCTGACTTCGACTTTGATTATCAAAACAAGAAATTATCAATTGAAGTTACTTCGACACACCTCACAACAGATAGAGGAACCAATTGTGTCTATAAAATTAAGGCGAAGATAAATAGCAAAAATACTATGCCTTATGCCAAAAATGATGTGGCACTAGCAATAGATATAACAAACATATTCCATCACTACTTCTCTGACACGCAAGGACAGGAAAAAAACTTTACAGATGAACTAGATAGACAACTAACTGGTCTTGAAATAAAGTATGGAGCACTGATATTGATAATTCATAGCGATAATAAGTTGTTAAATCGTTATCAAATGAACTCTATGACTCGAGTCATGAGTAACTGCAACTCGGTGTTAAAGTCTTTTATAGAAGAGGCTTTTCCTAAAAGCTCAGAGGTATTAGCTGACCCTGTATTTCTCTCTGAGAGTTAGAGCGCTTATTTATAAGGAAACAGGGGGAATCAAGGGGCCAGCCAGCTTGATTTACTAGATTCAGAGAGTAGTTAGCCCCCCACTGTTAACAAGAAACCTTCATAGCCTACATTATTTTAATAAACAGAAGGTTTTAAGAGATTCCCCACCAACCCCTTACGCGCTCAATGCTTCCTCAATCGCGTTAATAAGGCTTGCATCATCAGGCTTTATATCGGGCGCAAAGCGGCCCTTAATTGAGCCATCACGTGCCACTAGAAACTTTTCAAAATTCCAGCTAACATCGCTTTCTACCGCTGGAGATAAACCCTTTTCTGCCAGTCGACTCATTAACTGACCACCTTCCAGCTGCTTGCTTGTCGGCTGGGCATTAATAAGCCATTCGTATAACGGGTGCCTTGGGCTGCTATTTATGTTTACTTTACTGTACAGCGGAAAATTGACGCCGTAGTTTGTTGAACAAAATGCTTGAATGTCAGCATCACTGCCCGGTTCTTGCCCTGCAAAATCATTACAAGGCAAACCCAATACCACCAAGCCTTTGTTTTGATACGTTTGATAAAGCGCTTCTAAACCTTCATATTGAGGGGTTAAGCCGCATTTAGAGGCCACATTAACAATCAGCATGACCTTTCCTTGGTAGTCAGAGATGGTCGATTCGCTACCGTCAATTTTAGTTAGCGCTATATCGTAAATTGAGTGATTCATCATATTTTCCTTGTTCGTTTATTTAGCGTATCTTAACCATTATTTTGTTAAGTTATACCTTATAAATCCAGTTATTTCTAATACCCGAAAGGAACGTGAATATCACAATAAATTAAAAACGTACCCATCTACGAATATCAAGGGGTAGCCAGCCTGATTTAAACAATTCAAAGGTTAGTACCCCCCGCCCAACATAAACTCTTAACAAGAAATTGATGAGTTCAATTAACAATTATTGGTTAAATTAATCATTAAAAAAACATGCAACCAGACCCTAAAAAACTAGTCAAAAAACATCCCAATCTTACTCATTCAGAATTATTGAAGGTTGTGTCGCATATGCAACGACACCAGGACGACTGGATTTTACATACCTTAATGGTAGAAGGTTGCACTGTACCCTTTAAATTCAAGCGCAAAAGTAACTACCAGAGCTTAAAAGGTGCCCGTGTAAACATGACTTATTACCCAGCACAAGAAACTGTTGCTGGCATTGATTTAGACATTATGAAAGTAGTACGTATAAAAAGTGAGTGATCAAAAACCAAGGGACCTGCCAGCTTGGTATTGATTAATTACCAACAACAGAGCCTTTTTAGACTTGTTTTCAAGTCAGTATCCACCCTTTTTTTACTCGATTAGTTGTTTTTTGAAGCCAATTTTACCAAGCGTTTTTTACTCTTGAGACGATAAAATATATTAGGCTCGCTGATCACATAAATATCTCCGTCTTTGTCCATTGTTATGCCTTCAGCCTGCGGTACATCATCATTCAAACCAGCGCTCCCTCCACTCAAGTCCAATCGGCTGATCTCAACTCCTTTTTTATTCACTTCAACAATTTGATGAGATTCGTCACTTAAGAGTATCAGGTGACCTGTCTGGCCGTCATAATGCACCCCTGAGTAATCTGCACCACCAAAAGAATTCTCTTCTAAAGAAAATGGCGTTGAAATAGAAATATCAGATAATTCAACAAAACCTGAGAGTTTTATCAGTTGACGAGGCGTTTTCTCGTTAATGATAAATAAGTCTCCACTTTCTTGGTTGTAAGATAAGCCTTCAAACCCTTTGTTTTTACCTGACGTGATGGCTAGTTGAAAACTTTTTAACCCTGTTCTATTAACAGTCTTTGTTTGTGCATTAATATCAAACACCACTAACGTTCTTTTCCGCTCCTCAACCACTGCATATCGCTCGCCTCCTAAATACATCACCCCTTCTGTGTCTTCGAATCCTGTTAATTCAATACGACGAATTAGATCACCATCTTTTGTCAGCTCAAGTAGAGTTTCTGGGTTATTAACGACAGCAAATAATGTATTGGTGTTGCTGTTATAGGTTAAGCCAGACGCATTATCTTCAATACCAGCTATCAACTTCGGCGTTGCACTTAGCTCATAGGCACTCAACCCAATTTGGCGCCCAACAATTAAAGGTTTTTCTTTACCAGTAAATAGGCCTAATGAAACAAATAACGTTAATAATATGTAAACCATATGTTGCTTATTACAAGCTATTAACGGCCCAACACGGGACGGCTCAAAAACCGTTCTCAAACGGTAATCTAAACGAGATATTCGTGTGGTATTCAGCATCACATTCATCCATTGGAGTTTGGAATGAATGTAACCAATTATAATGACAAAGAAGCGTCAGAACGATGACAATCTTTAGCCAAAAGGATACGAGTACCCATAAAAATTAAGAAGTCACTCTGCTTAACTTCATAAAAAATAGGTTCAGTTCTTGTAGTCACGCGTTTATATTTTTCACATCACTCGACGAAATCAAATGGCCGGCCAGCTTAGAGCAGGAATCAATTGGTTTTTTGTGCTTGGATATACTAAATTAAGCCTTCAGTTACACCCCCTCGATGAGCTAAAGAACCCCCTATGTTTCGCATCATCAGTGAAACAAAAAATGCTACCGAGCCGTTCAAATACATAAAAGTCTTTTAAAATACTCCCTTCGGTTCAAAACCTAGAAGAGATTGTCGCTATACTAGCTAACATCATATTTAATGAATACAATAAGAAATGATAAACCGTCAAAATATATTATTGATAGCTATAACAACCTCATTCTTAATAGGGTGCGACTCACAAGAAGACATGGGGTCGAACCCGCTCAGAGCTAAGGCGCAAGAAATTGAACGCCAACAAGAACAACTCGGCCGCGAACAAGAAACCGAGTATGGGTCAGCGGTATCTGAGTCTTTTAAAAAAAACTCAGAATAAACCATAGCTAAAGTTCCAAGTTGTTCGATCCCATGAATTTGATCATGAGCATTATTCATTAAGGCAACAAAAAAGCCATCGTTATCACTCAATACCCTTTAAGTATCAATAGGTCAGTCAGTTTGAGTCTCTTTACTTAAAACGTTTAAGTCCTTGAATTAGATGAGTGAGATCGATTGATTTTAATTAATGCTGCTGCATTCACATTCCAAGTGTAACAGTCTAAAGTCAAACTAGCTTACTCCTTGATCTCCCACAGCAGCCGTGTATTTTCCCACCCATTGAGGGCAGCTTAAAACCATCTTCTGTAAAGCTGTAAATCTATCACGACAAACAATCCTACTGAAACAACAAGAGCCCCTAACACATAGAGCGCCACATAGAACGCCATTTTCTTTTCATGCTTTCTTTTGGCACATTCCGTCTTTAAAGCATCGATCTGCTCCGGAGAGAACGTCTCTTTGCAGTGGTTACAGCATCTACGGGTCATAGCCACCCAACCATTGCAGTGTGGGCAGTGCCCCATCCATGATGGAGGAGTTGGAAGTTGTGCATACATATTGTAAGTTCCTTATAAGGCTCCCACAGCAGCGGAAGCGTTCAGTGAAATGTGTTTCAGACGTAGCAGACCTGAAAACATTATAATGTCGCCCTTCGCTTAAATACAATGGGAATACAGCATACCAAGGGTCAGCCAGATTGGCTTCCATCACGCACTTAAAGTGCTAATATTTCTTCATAATATGCTTTAAAACAACAAGTTAATGTCAACCCACCTTCTTTATCAAGTGGTTTTTAGTTCGACGCTCTCCACATAACATCTTTGAGAAACTTAGGCAGCGTTTGTTGAGCTTGAAAAGCACAGCCCAACCTAGCGACTCTACATGCTAATACCAATGGCAACCTCATGTGAAACGGGGAGTACGCTTTTATTAAAAAGGTCAAAAATATGACTTAAAACGACGCTTAGGTGTAGACGCAGATCATCCAAGGCGTATTAAACATAAGAAGTTGGTTAGGTAGAAGTTGATTCATTCATGGGGTTGGGAAATATTAAGTTGGCAGACTCCGTGGTTTTCTTTGACGTTGTTGACATCAATCGTTAATTTTTAATATGATAACCACATCAAAGCCACCCTCACCGCAAAGGTGGGCTCGGAAAGCTACAGGCCTTCATGGATGAACAAAAAAGAAGGTAGCTGAGTTACATAAATATAACAAACAACTTAAATAACGGAGCTTTTGTGACATTCCCTTTCGTGCGTAGAATTGAATTTATTATCCCTGCAACTGGCAATACCCCTTCAGTAGAAGTTATTGCAACCGAAGTAGATGGAAACCTTGTATTTGAATTAGAGGTCCAAGCCGCAGAACCAGACCAAGAGACTGATTTACGTGGCTTATTTTTAAACTTAAACGATCGTGATAATATTTCTGGGTCAGAACTCGCTAAGGGTCTTGAGTATGTGAACGGCGTGGACATTACTGGCTTTAAAGCGGGCAATGTAATAAATTTCAAGAACGGTACAAACCTTAAGGGTAACTCCAAAGGCTATGATGTAGGTATAAATTTTGGTACGCCAGGCGTTGAAAGAGATGAAATTGACTCCACCTCATTTACATTATTAGGTTTAACGTTGGATGATATTGCTAACGTCCAATTTGGCGCAAGAATCAATGGCAATAAATTGACAGTTGAAGCTCCTGCGGCCCCTGATGCAAAAGATGACATTAGAACGATTAACGAAGAAAGCGCCCCTAACCTTGATTCTCCCTCTACCATTCCTACAGGAACAGTATTTCATATCTTAGAGAACGATACTGACGCTGATGCTGACAAACTTACCATCACCCAAATTGCAACTGGAGAGCATGGCCCACAGCATGGTACGGTTGAAATCGTCGATGGAGATGATGACGATGAGTTAATTGGTGATGCTGTATTGTATACACCTTTTGAAGACTACAGTGGTGACGATAGTTTCTATTATTTAGTTGATGATGGTAATGGCGGGACTGATTTTGCAAAAGTAGATATCAACATTAATTCTGTGGCAGATATTCCTGATCTTTCTTATGAAATTTTAACAGGTGATACAGTTAACCAGGTTGTTATTAGAGTAACAACGGCTCATACAGATGCCGATGGTTCAGAGTATATAGACCGAATTGAATTGACAGGCCTTCCTGCTACAGGCGTTGCAGTGTCTGAGTCAATTTTCAACACTAGCGGTCAACCCAGTTCTATCGTAGAAAAAGATTTCATATTAACCTTAGATAAAGAGTTGGACTTTAATTTTGATTTGACCTTAACCTCCGTTGCTAAGGAAAAGAGTAATGACGATGAAGAAACCAAATCTACAAATATAGCCATCAGTTATAACGAAGAAGATAATCATTTTGATCCAACTTTTGAAGCCAATGACCAAAGCATGTGGGCTGCTGGCGATGCTTTTCAGTTTACGGATGATCGGTTTTGGGGGGTAGACGGAACTGCTGACTATGATAAAGATTTTGGTATCCCGTATGTGGATATTTATGGCACTTACAAGTTCGGGTTAGAGTCTAGCTTGTCTATTGATGGAGGGCTTGTTGATGCTGAAGCTCCTTTTTCTGTAGATGTCGATAGTTATTATAACCACACTACAGATTGGCTTCGAATTGAGACAGCTGCCTTTAATAATATAGGTAATAGTTGGTTTACAACATCTAGCCCTGACCTTAACTACTCGCTTGATCTTGTGGGTGATGTTGACATCGACATGGAAATTGGCGCGGACGTTTCACTTTCAAAAGATATAGCAGATGGGTGGGGGCCACTTGGTGATGCCATTAGTTGGATTACAAAAACTTTCTCTTTCCATGAGTCAACAACGCTTTCTCCAGACTTTAATTTTGATTTTGATTTAATTACTTTTGACGGTAAAAACTTATCTTTTGGCCCTGATGCTATGGGTGGGGTTTTTGAAGATTCGTACTCATGGGATTTAGGTGACTTTTTTACAGTAACGGCAGAGGTCCCTCATATCTATTCCTCTAGTGTCACATTTGATAGCGACACATTAAGCGGCAGGGGTACGACTAAAGATGATGGCGGGAACTTTTTACAACTAAGTTTCGATGTGGATAAAGCGCTAGCAACATTAGCTGGGCTTCCGTTTAATCCTTTAGGCGATAGCGTTACAATAAAAAGTATTTTTGAAGTTGGTTACGATATTTTGAACTATGAACTAAAGGGAAATATCGATATTGGTCAAAACTATTTCATGGATATTCTAGGTTTGGATGGTCAAATTCTTTTTGAAGACAACTCTGTAATTGACTTTACTTTTGGTGATGATCTTGACTTTTACAATGCTAGTGCTAAAGATTTCGATGAGGATGGTCTTGTAGAGTATGCCGTGTTGCTTTCACCTGAAGCGCAATTTTACAGTGACCTCTTTTTGAATCCAAGCCTCGATCATACGTTAGAGTTTGGAAAGCTGTACGGAAGTATTGATACGCCGTGGCCATTTTCTGATATTAGTGTTGAAGTTGGCCCTGCCTACACGCCTATAGATGATACATTAATAGAAACAGATATTTCTCTTGTAGGGCTGCCAGAGTTTGACTTTTATTTTGAGTCACAAACACAGTTGGGGTTAGTTGCTTAAATTTTTATTGTTGATGACATAGCCTTTTAACCGGTACCGTTAATTAAAGATCAAAAGACCTTTAATTAACGGTAGTCAACTTGAGCTGAGTTCACACTTCAACTTCAACGCCTACGTTAAAAAGCAGACATCGTAAGAAGCTAGCAGGTTTAAGCCACTTCTACTATATCAAGCTAGCTGATCTCATCATTTCCCTTTGCTTGTAAACTCAGCGCTGTAGTTTATTCATTTTTAATTACTTCACGACTCCGTTTTTTTAGTTCATCATAAGGCCATTGAAATAAGTCCCCTCAATTGGCTGTATGAATGCCTTGGGCCATTATATAATGAGTGGTACTAGGGGTGTTTCAAATACAGCGGATAATATCTGCTTTACAACAGCTTAGAGGCGCTTTACTTTAGAATTAATGTCAGCCACATGTTGGCTATAATACCTATGTGACGACAGTTATCGGTTTACCTTGACCTTAATAGAACAAAAGGCCGTGGCGACTACGCCTCACCTAGACTATTCATATTAATAGTCCTAAAAATTACCTAAGATTCGCTTATACAACGTTTGCTAGAGCGCACAAAGCGGGGCTTGCAAAGCTTAAAGGAATCCCTTGATGACGCAAAAACGGATAGTTGGTGTACAGATGATTAACCCCCTGAGATTAATCAGGAAGGTAGTAGGTTTAATGCTCGTCAGTTTAATGTTCAGTGCTTGCTCGGTAATTGCGGTGGTTGATACAGCCGTTGATGTTGCCTTGTTACCGGTAAAAGTTGGGGTGGCTGTGGTAGAAGCCGCCATCCCCGATGAGGACTAGTTAATTAATGAAAGCTAACGCGACGTCTGCTTTATTGCTTAAATTATCATAAGGTTAGCCTGCTTGATTTTTTCACGCGCTTACCTTTGCCGTTTTAGTTGAATACCCCCCTTATTTCTGAAGACGCTTTAAAACAAAAAGTTATTGTCAAGCCACCCTCTTTATTACGTATTTGAGCTCAACGCTCTCTACATAACCGCCTTGAGAAACTTGGGTGGTGTTTGTTGGGTGCGACAAGCGAAGCCCTACCTATCAATTCTAAATACCGATGGTGGTCACCTCAAGTGAAACGGGATGCTATTACCACCTTTAGCCATTGAACTTAAGCCGGTTGCTTATGAGAAATGGCCAGAATGGTTAGCACTACTAAGCACTACTAAGCACTACTAAGCACTACTAAGCACTACTAAGCACTACTAAGCAC
>ERZ1027208.195-NODE-195-length-29641-cov-16.905563_pt1 | contig 29641 bp, 25 predicted proteins | sample MGYA00520867_ERZ1027208 | MGnify/ENA primary metagenome ERZ1027208 (study PRJEB33311, sample SAMEA4378413) | marine metagenome | biome: Marine biome; feature: Fjord; material: Water | collected 2014-07-20T08:00:00Z/2014-07-... | depth 75 m ...
ACTATGGCTGACATAATTATCAGCCTTATTAGTTTTAATCATGAAACACCTTTCCTATTATCTAGGAGCAGGCAATCGCTATCACTATGGCTGACATAATTATCAGCCTTATTAGTTTTAATCATGAAACACCTTTCCAAGTCGGGAGGCAATCGCGTTTCCACTTTTACCCATCGGTCTGGTTGTCTTATATGCATTTAACGCAAACTTAGACAGCAAGACTCGGTGTATTAATTTGTAAGCCAGTGTATGAAATTTGATGTGAGAAATGAATATGTGCCAATGGGTAATCGGGCTACTCAATAAGGGGTATTTTGTGGCTTACGACTGCTGGGCTTGCTATATTTCGCTCACACAGTGAGCTCGTACGAGGTTGCCCCTGTGACCGATCAGTTTACGTCTAGGGTGTTTATCGCTCACACAGTGAGCTCGTACGAGGTTGCCCCTGCGACCGATCAATTTACGCCTAGTGTGTTTATCGCGCACACAGTGCGCTCGTACGATCAATTTTAAACAAGCAAAAAAATGCCCAGCACAAGGCTGGGCGAGGGATGGGTCATTGCACAATACCTGGGAGAGGAATATGTGCATACTGCATTGCTAAGTGTCGGTGATTAAAACTTAGCAGTACCCGTTAACCAAACTTTTGTAGTGTCTCTCTTAGACATTGCTTCTGAATCGGCTGTGGCAATAAATTGAGCTAATTTTAAGCTTATACCATAATTTTTAATTTTCTTAGCCGCTAAGAAGCCGATCTCTGTTCCTAGGTCAGCACTGCCTTCAGCAGCATCAAACTTGTGAAGTTGAGCAACTAACTTAACACCTGAAACCTTTGTAACAGCATTGGCGTAAATATCTTGAATGCCATTCGCACCAGCACCTTTTAGGTAGACATCTGACCAGCCAAGGAACTTATGGTTGGTTCCAAGTGGTGTTGTGAAGTTGACATTAGTCCCTGCATCTTCATCGCTGCCTAAAGACTCAAAGCCAGCTTTTACATTTACGCTGCCCAGTTTTTTACTGGCACTTAAATGCACGTAAAGTGGTGCATGATCTGAAATATCATTGGTTTGACGAGCTAGCTCAGCTTCGTATTTAATATCAGCGGCTACACCTGTGGCACGTACACCCATGGTTTGGCCTACGGTAGTATCATCATCCAGTTGATAGAAAAAACCGGTTGTTGCTAGGTCTGGATTAACTTGATATTTAACATTAACCAGCACTATTGTGTCTTCAGTGTTTGCATTGGTAATGCTATTAAGGTTATTGGCAACGGCTGCAAATACGGTTGTATTTTCAACAGACTTATTAGTGACAGAAACTGCATCAAATGTTGCTTCATCTTGACGGAAAGCTACACCACCTACATGGCGTTGATTATCAAGATTAATGCGTTGATTACCTGCTTTAATTGTTGAATCAAAACCCTTGTATTGTAAGTAGGCTTGGTTGAGTTGTGTTGTCTCAGGGTCTTTGACTAGGTTATGTGTTGTGTTGCCATTTTCTGAGTCTGTAAAATCGTCAGTGATGTGTAGAACATTATCACCTTCAACCAATACAGAGAAACCTGCTACCTCACCTGTTTTAATGGTCAGGCGAGATTTTAATGTATTCGCTAAAGCTGCATCGAGAGAGTTATCAACATCAGAACTTTCTACACGGTAGCGGAAATTCAAATCAGCAGTTGCATCCTTTACAACTTGATCAAAACCTTCAGCTTGAACACCCACTGTAGTGGTTAAAGCCAAAGCAGTAATAGCAGTTGATAGTATGGTCTTTTTCATAGCATCTTCTCTTTTAGTGAGGTAGTTATTAATTCGTTTGTAAGTCTATGTAAATTAGACTACGCCAGATGAGAATTAATAAATTGATCTGTATCAAACTAATAATTTCATACCTATTTTGAATGAGGTTATTCAAAAATAGGTATGAAGTAGGTAGTTTTAATCGAAGTTATGACAAGGATATTAATCGAGAGAAGATTGCTGAACTTTTGCGAGAAAATCATTATTAAGCGCCGCTTCCATTCGGCGCTCATACTTATCAGATTTAATAGCGAAGTACATGGCGATCATGCAAAACGCCACCACGCTGTATAACAACATGAAGCTGGCACTGTATACGCCTACTAAATCAACGCCCACGCCAAACAGGACAGGTAAAGTAAAACCACCAACTGCACCTAGCATGGCAACCGTGCCGCCAACGCTGCCCATTTGATCAGGGTAATAGTCATGAATCATTTTATAAACCGATGCTCTGCCAAAACCTTGGGCCAATCCAATAATCACAATAAGCACATTGAATACGGTTAGGTTAACGTTAATGTTTAGATGCACATCTCTTTCAACACCATGAATCACCATGGTGGTAGGGGGGTAACTTAAAAAGAACAAACAAATCAGGCAAATCCAAAAAACCCACCAGTTGACGGCTCGACCGCCGTACTGATCCGAATACCAGCCACCTAAAGCACGAACCAAACTTGAGCTGGTGGCAAATACCAATGTCCAAGCCATGGCTTCTTGAATGGATAAATCGTAAGCGTTCACATAATAAAGTGGTAGCCAAAGCAGCAAAGCCAAGAAAGACCCAAATACAAAGTAGTAATACAAAGAGAAGCGCCACACGTTCATTTTTTTAAGGGGGGATAAATAAAATGAAAGTGATTGCTTAGGTTGAGTAAATCGTTGGGTATTGCGTGGGGCTAAAAACATAAACAAAACAAGAATCACAATCATGCCTAACGCAAACGCAGGGCCCACATAGCGCAATCCAAAATGATCAATAATATAGGGGGCCAATAATAACGTAATGGCGGCACCTGCATTACCAGCACCAAAAATCCCCATGGCAGTACCTTGTTGTTTGCTTTCAAACCACTGGCTTACATAGTGAATACCAATGGTAAAAGACACACCAGAGATACCGATCAGCAATCCCATTAATACGTAGCCATTAAAAGTATCTACATAGTTCAATAAAAATAGCGGCGGTAGGGTAAGAATCATTTGAATGATCAAAAGGTTTCGGCTTGAAAAATACTCACATAAAAACCCAGCAGGCCAACGCAATAATGCACCTGTAATAATGGGGCTAGAAACCAATAAACCGTATTGCGTTGCACTCAGGTCTAGAATCGTTTCTAGGTGAATACCCAGAACAGCATAAAGCGTCCAAATTGAAAAATTAGCCGCGAATGCCAGTGTAGACATAAACAGCGCTAATTTTGATTCATCATTCATATGTGACCTCTCCCCTAAACCTTACTAGTAAATCCCAGTGTGCGAATCAAAAGCAATAACCCTAATGTTTTCTAGGTGGTGTAAATGCAGTTGGAGGCTACCTCAATGTAGGTAGTTTCGTTTACGAGAGCGGCATATCCACTGTGAATGTGGGTTTGGCAGGGCTATCACCAAGTGAGTACGTGCTAATTAGGTACCGCCTAAGGGCGTAAAAAGGGATCAAGCATTCTTGATATGAGTCAAGTCACAGATTTCTTATGGCCCTAAATTGTCAGTTAGATACCCATTTGAATAATAGATAAAGGAATCTTTATGAGTGAAAGTACAAAGCTGAATTTGTTTAAACTCAGCGATCCGAAAATTAAAACCTTGCACATCACTTGGTTTGCATTCTTTCTGACATTTGTAGTGTGGTTCTCTCATGCACCTATGTTGGCTTTTATAAAAGAAGCGTTTGACTTAAGCACGGCACAAGTTAAAGCGTTATTGATCTTAAACGTCGCGCTGACCATTCCAGCACGTATCATCATCGGGATACTGGTGGATAAATACGGGCCTAGAATCGTCTACTCCTGTTTGCTGGTTTCTTCATCTTTTTTATGTTTTGCGTTCGCTGCGGCTCAAACCTATGAGCAACTGGCATTGTTTAGATTTTTACTGGGTTTTGTGGGTGCGGGTTTTGTTATCGGTATTCGTATGGTCGGTGAATGGTTTCCAGCCAAGCAAGTGGGTGTGGCTGAAGGCATTTATGGTGGTTGGGGTAACTTTGGTTCAGCCGCTGGCGCCATGACGCTACCAACACTTGCATTAGCATTTGGGGGTGAAGACGGTTGGAGATACGCAATTGCACTAACAGGTGCCATGACATTTGTTTACGGTATTTTTTACTACACTCAAGCACGTAATACACCAAAAGGTTCAACCTACTTTAAGCCTAAAAAATCAGGTGGCTTAGAAGTAACAAGCATGAAAGATCTATACTTCTACTTGTTCATGAACATCCCTATGTATGCTGCACTTGCAGTATTGGCGTGGAAACTGTCTCCAGCAGGCGTGGGTCTATTTGATGTGAATATGATGTATGTATTGTGGACTGTTCTGGGTGTGTTGTTTGCCGTTCAAACTAAATCTATCTGGCATGTGAACCACGAACACCTAAAAGAAGGCGTACCTGAAATTGAAAAGTACAACTTTAAACAAGTAGCGATTCTAGATTTATCTTACTTCGTAACATTTGGTTCTGAATTAGCGGTTGTATCCATGCTGCCATTATTCTTCTTAGAAACCTTTGAAGGTCTAAGCCCTGTTACAGCGGGTCTATTAGCATCAGGTTTTGCTTTCATGAACTTGGTTGCGCGTCCAACCGGTGGTTGGTTGTCTGATAACGTGGGCCGCCGTGCTAGTTTGATGATTTTAATCGGTGGTTTAACCATTGGCTATCTAGTGCTTAGCCAAATTAACGGTGGCTGGTGGATTCCTTTAGCCGTGATTGCAACCATGTGCTGTAGCTTCTTTGTACAAGCGGGCGAAGGCGCTGTATTTGCCATCGTGCCTTTAGTTAAGCGTCGCTTAACAGGTCAAATTGCCGGAATGGCAGGGGCTTACGGAAACGTGGGCGCGGTAACTTACCTAACCGTTTTAAGCTTTGTTGATTACAGCACCTTCTTCTTGGTGATTGCAGCGTCTGCTGCGTTGATCTTCTTTGCGGCCATCTTCTTAGATGAACCTAAAGGACAAATTGCTGAAGTAGCCGAAGATGGCACCGTGCAATTAATCGATGTGGGCTAACTAATTGGTAATTTAAGTAATATATAAATTTAAATATTCAACATGGGTTAGGCATTCATATTAATAAAATAGAATGCTTGGCCCATTTTGCTTTCATTTAAAGTGAGCACAATGACTAAAACCTTACACATAGAAACTGGCGACTACACCACAGCGGGCATTAAACCCTTTAATGAAGACTCTGTTGGAGTGGATTTACCTGAAGACCAGCATCTGCTTTTAAATAAAGGTGTGTGCGGTTTATTAGCCGACGGTGTCAGTACCGCAGAGGCAGGTAAGCAAGCCAGTGAATTGTGTATCAAACAGTTTATCGAAGACTATTATAAAACCCCAGATACCTGGACGGTAGAGCACGCAGGTCAGCAGATATTATCCGCCGTTAACTTAAAATTGTATCGATTAAGTGATGCGTACCGAGTTGAGGGCAAGGGGTTCTTATGCACGTTTAGTTGTGTGGTGGTGAAGTCACGTACCGCACACATTTTTCATGTGGGTGATAGCCGGGTGTACTTGTACCGTAAAGGCGAGCTTTCACAGCTGACTAAAGATCACAGTGTGTTCATCAGTAAGAACCAAGCTGTGTTGTCTCGTGCCATGGGGATGGACAGCCAGATCCATGTGGATTACCAATCAATACCCGTAGAAGAGGGTGATATTTTATTATGCACCAGTGATGGCGTGCATGATTTTATCGACAGTGATGCCATTGCGGATGTGTTATCGCAGCCTATTTCTTCTCAAGAAAAATCCAAGCTATTGTGTGATTTGTCCCTTGAGAAAAAAAGTGATGACAACATCAGTGCCGTGGTATTGGATATAAAAAGTTTATCCACTGAAAACATAGATGATTTTAATGCGCGCCTAACACGCCTGCCATTTCCGCCTTCTTTAGAAATAGGTATGAAGTTAGATGGTTTTGAAATCGTTGAAGAAATTTATGCCAGTAGCCGAAGTCAGTTATACAAGGTAAAAGATACCGAATCCGGTGAAATGATGGTGATGAAAACACCGTCGGTTAATTTTGAAGAAGACAATCATTACATTGATCGATTCATTCAAGAAGAATGGATTGGAAAGCGTATAAAAAGCCCCTATGTGGTTGAAGTAAAAAGCTTAAACCGAGGCAAGCAGTTTTTATACTATTTATTAGAGTGGGTAGAAGGGGAGACCCTAACCTCATGGATTAAATCGAATCCTAATGCCGACCCGACCGTGTGCATGAACATCATCGAGCAAATAGCCGCAGGGCTAAGGGCATTTCATACTAATGACAGTACCCACCAAGATCTTAGGCCGTCTAACATTATGATCCAAAATAATGGAGATAATAAACATAGCATCAAGATTGTGGATTTTGGTTCGGTATACGTGGCAGGCATTGCAGAAGTATTCAGGCCCATCAGTCATGAAGGGGCGTTGGGTACAGCCAGTTACGCAGACCCCTTGTATTTACAAGGTAGAAACCCAGGTGTGCAAGGGGATCTATATTCTCTTGGCACCATCGCTTATGAGTTATTTACTCAGCGCTTGCCTTACGGAGATGCCATTGAAGATTGCACCACCAGTATGGCGTATGACCGCCTGCGTTATAAAAGCGCCAGTAAATACAATTTAATTATCCCTGTTTGGTTTGATCGTGCTTTAGAAACCAGTGTGATGTTTAACGTGCAAGAACGGTATCGAAACATTCGAGACTTCATCAAAGACTTAAAATATCCTAACCCAGAATTTTTACGTGATGACCCCAGGGTTGAATACACAAAAAGTCCATTATTGTTCTGGCAGGGCATGTCAGTGTTTTGGGTGATCATGTTGTTCGTTATGATTATGTTGTTTTCGGGTTCTTAACCTCTTAAGTTGATTGGCGTCTCATGACACAGAGGCCATGCCCTCAATCTTATGCCAGTAACCATTGCAGTAGCCATCTAACGAAATAGGCGCATGCCCAGATACGTTTTGTTGGAATAGTGTCAGCCAAGCCAGACTCTCTTTACTTGAAGGGCTGATGCGCACTATATCCACTAAATTTTCCATGCTGGGTAAGTCATTGATTAAGTTCTGAGGTTTACCTGATAAGGTTTGAATGCCATTAATGCGAAACAACTTGTCACCTTCTTGGCTATCCACTTCTAGGCCTTGTGGATAATTGATGCAGCACAATGCACAATCGTCTTTTTGTCTATCTTCGGATCGCGCAGTAAAGCAACGTGCGGCGTAAGCCAAAGGCAAGTAGCCATAACCGTATACTTCTATTTCAAATTTATTCACAAGATCCATTTGGGTTAATTCATGATGAATATTAGATAGCCAATCTTTGCTCAGCTCTACCGGCATAACCCATCTAGACATGCCCTTGTTATATAAATATTTCAAATCGTGTTGGTTGTAAATATTCAGTGCCGCCCCGGCGACAAAAGATAGGTTTTGACTGCTAAGCAGATCCACCGCGCCAAAGTCATTGGCTTCAACAATCAGTTCGCCGTTATTACACACTTTTTTTAATACGGCCAGTTCACTTTTGGCTTCTAATAACGCCATGCTGGATAATACAACCTTCTTGCCGTGTTGTTTTAGCTCCTTTGCAATGCTTAGCCAATCTTCTAAACGCAGTTCTCTGCGCTTTGAGCACACTGACTCGCCAAGGTATACGGTATCCGCCAGACTGGATTTGGCTTGATCGTAAAAATCAAACACATCCTGCTTAGACCAAAAGAATTGAATATTACCTAATGATAGTTCCATGCAACATTCCTCTTCTTATTGCCAGTTGCGTTCGTACGCACCCAGAGTGGTTTGCGAGCCTTCAGATAGCATGATTAATTGCTGCTGCCAGGATTGTTCTTCTTTAAATCCAGACGGGTTGCGCATAACTGAATCAATGGCTTGTCGCCATACACGTGTGACTTGGCGTGTATAAGCTGGACTGCGTTGGCGCCCTTCAATTTTTAATGAGCAAATACCAAGGTCATGTAATTTGGGTAATAAGCCCATTGTATTTAAACTGGTGGGTTCTTCTAATGCATGGCTTAGTTTGCCATCCACGTTAAAGCGACCTTTGCACAATGTGGGGTAACCCACTTTTTCATCATCAGTAAAGCGATCAATTAATACATGGTTTAATCGGCTTTCTAAACCTTGATCGGTTTCTTCCCAACGCACAAATTTTGCCGGTGAACAGGCTCCTACCGTATTGGGTGATTCACCGGTCATGTAAGACGAAAGGTAACAGCGGCCTTCTGCCATGATGCACAGGCTGCCATAAGCAAAAACCTCTAAGTCTAAATCCGTGTCTTGTTTTAAATTGGCCACTTGCTGGTACGACAATACGCGGGGCAGTACCACTCGCTTTATACCAAAGGGCTTAAAAAAATTAATCGCCGCGGCATTGGTGGCGCTGGCCTGAACCGATAAATGCAATTCTAAGTCTGGAAAATGGGTGGCGGCATAATCTAATACCGAAATGTTTGACGCGATCAATACATCAGCGCCAATATCGTGGGCTTTTTTAACCGCATCAAACCAAACTTGAGAACGGTTAGGGTGGGCAAACGTATTTAACGCCACGTGTACATGGGCTTTACGTTGGTGTGCGTAATTTACCCCTTGATCCAATTGTCGGTCGCTAAAGTTCAAACCCGCAAAGTGGCGCGCATTGGTGTCATTTTTAAACCCAAGGTAAACCGCATTCGCTCCTTCATCTATGGCGGCTTTTAAAGCGGCCAAGCTGCCAGCAGGGGCAAGAAGCTCCATAGTGAATTTCCTTGATGTGAGTTAATAAACTTTAAATTTCAGTCTCTATACTGGCATACAGTGTATTTGAGGAGAGCAAAAATGTTATTACCAAAACGGGTTACTACTTTATTGGTAAACAATACCCCCCCATTAATGATATTGGCTAGAAAGCTGGTACCTAATAGGATAGAGAATCACTTGGTGTTGTATTTGGTAAACACGTTATCAAAAGAATTTTTAGAAAACGGTGATCTGGATTTTATGAGCGGCAAGATAGCCAAGATCTCGATTCCCGATATCAAAGTGGAATGGTTTTTTACCAAATCGGATAAATCATTAGAAATGATCACTGAAAATAATGGGGTTAAGATTAGCCCTGATGTGACCTTCAGTGGGAATGTTAATTCAATGATTCTAATGGCGTCACAAAAGGTAGACCCTGATACTTTGTTTTTTAATCGTGATTTAAAAATAAGCGGTGACACCGAACTAGGGTTAGAAATTAAAAACATGATCGATCAATTCGATTTAAATGAATTAAGTGCCCCATTCAAAACAGCACTTACCACCTGGTCAGACCATCTATTGGAGGTCAAACATGCCTAAAAGTAAATTTGTAAGTGAATACTTAAAAGCCGATCATCAGCGGTTAGATTTATTGTTCACTGGATTAATCGAATCAGTAAAGTCCGGAAAACCATTAGACTATCAGCAGTCATTATTTCATCTGTTTAAAACAGGGCTATTAAGGCATTTACATTGGGAAGAAAAAGTATTGTTTCCGGTTTACGATGAATTAACCGGTGTTCGATCAGGACCCACACGAACCATGCGCGCTGAACACGCAGAAATGGAACTGATGATCATAGAGATTGAAAAGGCAATATCAGTGGGGTTTGATGTGGATTATCTATCCGCACTCAGCCATTTTTTAGATGCGCATAACGAAAAAGAAGAAAAAATACTGTACCCCGCCATTGATCATGTGTGCAAGGGTGACGCACAAGAACAAATTGCCATTGCCATCAGTCAGGGTTATCGATAATACCCCACATAAAACCAACGATTGAGATACTGAGTGTGAGTGAAGTTAGGTAAGAAAGAGAGCAGGGAAAGAGGGCTGGTGAAAGAGAACAGGGGGAAGAGCTAGCTGAATCTAACTCTGTGTGTACCCCCGATTAAATAGATGTGTCTATATAAATTTATGTACTTATATAGACAGATACTAGATATACAATTTTAACTAACGGTTACGCTTCTGAATTACGCCAGCACCTGACTTAAACCCGAACGGTTCCAATTTCTAAAGTTAGCATGTTGATCGGCTCCTAATAAATGCGCGGCTGTTTGAAACAACTCTCGCTGAGTCACGCTAGAACTCACTTGTGTGACTTGTCCGCCTTTAATACCCGCCCCCGCCATAAACAAGGCCACGTTATTATTAGAGTGAGAACGTGCATCGCCCATGTCTGTTACATGAGTGACCACGGTCGTGCCCAGTAGGTCTTCTTCTCTTAAGCGACGAATCACTCGGGCAACCATGCGAGACATGTAAGCTTGGTCGGCTTCGTATCTCGATGAATCCGCATAGTTGTGGTGTGAATCATGGGCTGTTTTGCCGTGATCCAATACGTAGTTGTGATTGTCATCACCAAAAGCAAGCGACAAAGACGGAGTGATGCCACACTTTAATGCCAAAATGCCAATTTCGGTTTGAATCGAACACTTTTGATCAAACGAACCGTCATTATCTAATGAAGGCGGCGCGTCACAGCTGCCACCACTATTATTGTTGGTGTTTGATGAACTTGTAATCGCAATGCGTTTTTCAAATTCTTCAATGGCGGTTAAGTGGCTATCCAGTTTATGTTTCTCGTGATAACCCAGCTTGGTTTTTAATGCGTCCATGGCATCCTTATGGGCATCTACAATGGACAATTTTTTGGCACTAGACGCATCCACGTCACTACCTGAATTATTCGATGAATCGTTGCCTGATGGTACGCCACCCGCAAAAATTTGGGTTAAGGCCGTTTGTGGATCATTAAGCGTAGGCACAAACCCCGAACCTTGACGAGACACACCTGTTTGCGCACCCACCCCAAGATTTAAAAACTTAACAGGGTGGTTTTCACCAATGGTTCGACCTAGGTTTACATCAAAGCTGTCTTGGCTCCAACTGCCATCGTTAAAACGATGCCAAGGAATACCGTGGCCGCCACCGCTCATTTTCCCGCCCACAATAAAATTCATTTCATTTTTTACATCTTCATAAGGCGCCGACATAGAAGGCAGTGAGAAGTCTGAGCGCGGGCGCCAATGCTCATCCATAGAACCCCCACATCCTAAAATAAGCACAGACTTATTGGCATTGCTTGCCGCTTCTGTGGCGCGGGACCACATCATGCCGCCCACTAGGCTAGAGGCATTTAGTAATGCAGGGGCAATGCCGGCGGCCGCAACCGTCTTTAAGAAATTACGGCGCTGAGTATCAAATTTGTTTTTGTCACGAGTTGTCATAATTATACCTACCAATTCAATATTTAATTAACGAGACCAAGCTTTGCGATAGCGAATCGATTCCAAAGAACCAATGCGCTCTAACATACGTCTAGGGCTTTCGTTAGATAAGGTATCTACAAGGTCCATTACGTCGCAGGTATAACCATTTTTTTCATTTACACTGATGTCTAATTGCGTCACTTCGACACGGTCTGAATCAGACATTGCTCTAGCATCGATACCCGATACGTAACTAAGCATTTGTTTGGCCAAGCAAGACTTGGCTAAGCCTGAAATTTGTGGGTCGGTTGCAAGCAATTGACCTAACTCTTTACCGCCACTGAACTCTGTCATTTTTTGCACACGATTAGGATCATCATAAAACTGCAATTGTAAAAACGGAGACCACAAAGCGCCGTTCGCATCAATAGGATTACCATTGGCGTCTTGACTGCGTTTAATGCCGACAGCATTAAAGTCTTCTAAACCAAACCCTAACGGATTAATGATTTCATTATGACAAGCGCTACACGATCCAAATTCAGTGGTGCGATGAAAGCGCATACGCTGAGTGGTTTCAGGGTCGTCTAAAAAGTCGGCTAGTTCACCTTCTTTGTCTTTTAGGCTTAAACTAACATCTGACGGTGGGTTAGGAATGTCTTGGCATAACATATCGCGGCGAATATGCACCGCACGAGTAATGGCATTACTTTCATCAGGATGTGACCAGCGTGATAAAAATGCACCGCTTAACAGTATGCCGCCACGTTCTTGATTGTACGTTTTCTGAAAACCAGATCCGCTCACACCGCCTAACTTATAGTGACTCGCCAGTGATTGGTTTAAAAAAGTATAATCAGCGTTGTATAGCGACTCATATTTTTCAGATTCGTCTAACATGATGTGACTGAATGTTTTGCTCAGCTCTTCTAGCATATGTGGGGCAACTTGATTGAATGTCGAAAACTGAGCCCCATCTTTTTGTTGATTAAGAATGGCGTCGGTATCCAGCCAGCTGTGCACCAGTTCTTCCATCATAGATTGGGCCGATGCCGTATCCAATAATCGTGATACTTGATTTTCAATTTGAGTTGTCGAAACCAGCTGATTGTTTTTAGCCGCGTTTAATAATGTGGTATCAGGGGTTGTGCCGCTAAATGCATAACTTAAAAAAGTGGCCAGTTCGTATTGGGTTAGTTGGTAAACGTTATTGCCCAAGCCAGACGCTGGCTCACCAATTTCATGTCGATATAAAAACTGAGGAGACGACAGCAGCGCATTAAGAGCCAATTGAATGCCTGACTTCACATCGCCATCGGTAGAATCCCCTTTGGCCATGCTTAAATAAAGCTGACGTTCGGTGCTAGTAAATGGGCGGCGAATGATTTTCCAGGCCGTGTCATCAATAAATTGCGTGGCACAAGACAGGTTGAAGCTATTGCATTGCATAAGGCCAGAGAAGTTACGTTGTGCAGACCAATCCGAAAGCTCTTCGGCAACGGCTAGGTAGCCCACATATGCACTGTCTAATACATTTAATTGGTTGTTGTTAGTAAATGATCCTGCGTCTAAATCCACAGGCAGTTTAGTTTTGATGTCATAATTAACACCTAATAAATCTTCTACAGAATGCTGAAACTGATTGCGGGTTAATAATCGAATAGATTGATAGCCCACACTTGTATCGGTATCGCATTGCTCGGCTACCACAGGGTTAAGTGGGGTGCCTGTTGATGCATCATCGTTGTCATTATTATTGTTACTGCCGTCGGTAGGAAAGCTATGCCAGGTAGCAATGTAATCACTCACATCACTTGAACAATCTTCATCACAAGCGCCCGCATTAAAAAGCGGCATATATTGCACAATATAATCGGTAAGTTGCGAAGCATTATAAATACCTTTATCACTTAAGCTGCTTAAAGATAATCCGCCTTCAACCGCACCCGCACTGTGACAAGATGAGTTTGAACAGGTTGTTTCCCAAGTTGTTTTACCCGCCATAATCGCGCTATCGTTATTGCTGCTGTTATCTTCGGTAAAATTAACCTGCCATTGGTAAGCTTTTTGTTCCCAGTTACCGTCTATGTATGTCCACAAGGTTGCGTGAAGTTTGCTTAAGGTGTTGGGTAAAGCAGGAGAGGTAAATTCAGAGCCTGAGACTTTTTGATCCAGTAAATCTTTTGCTCCTGCACTGGTCCCTAAATGCAGCCACATATTGCCTTTATCTTGAAATTCAAAATTAACAGTACGCTCAGTAATGACACTATTAAGCACAGGCAATGTAAATTGGCTTACAGTAACAGTCGTATTATTTGAGTTGTCAGTGTTGTCGGTATCTTTATCCGTGTCTTTATCTTCAGTGTCGTTGCTATCGGTGTCCTTGTCTTCAGTGTCTTTGTCGTTATTATCAACAACCTTATATTGAACGGGCCACTGGTATAGTTTTTTAACCCACTCTCCATCAACCAGTGTCCATAACATGGCGTGCAGCTGTGTTAGGTTTTCAGGAAGCGCAATAGACGTCAGTTGTGATCCTGTGATGCCCCTGTCAAAAATATCACTGATACCGGCAGCAGACCCTAAATCTAACCACATGGTGCCCTTGTCATGAAATTCAAACGTGATGACACGATCTTTGATAATGCTACCCGCTTGTGGGAAAGTGAACTCGCTGTAAGGCTTGGCATTGTTGTCGGTAGAATTGTCTGTGTTTGAGTTGCTATCTGAGTTGTTATTAGAATCACTTGAATTATCAGTCGATGAACCTGAATTATCTTTGTTTCCATCGGCATCATTATTTGAAGAGTTTGGTGAATCACTGTTCGAATTTGAATTTTCAATATCAGAACCACCGGGTTCAATCTTCTCGCCTTCTACTTCTATACAACCGCTTAGCATAAGGCTAGCGACTAAGGTCATGATGAGTGGGCTCTTCATTATCATTTTTCTTTTTCAGGTCATAGAATAATGAATGAATTATAAGTACATAGTGATTTCATCAAATTAATACAAAGTCGTATTCTGGTCGGACTAAAGTTATAGATATTACAAAGTGTGAACGAGTAGGTAAAAAATGGGGGGAATGAATCAAGAGTGTATGTCTAATTTCGATCTAAAACATGTGGCAAGCTAGAGAGGTTTATTAGTTGGGGTTTCATCTTTAATGGCACTTAATCCACAGCGGAATTAGATTAGATTAATCATAAATATTGTACGGAGTGTCTATACTCATATCAGTTACGAATGTTAAGCGCAGCAAGCCCTTATGAAGGTGAGACAATATTTCAAAATAGGGCATATATCTTGGATGCAAAGGTCTTTATAGCCCTGTATTATGCGCGCAATTATTTTATCAGATCAGCATATTTAAGAGTCGATACATGAGCAATCCAGCCGAGCCAAAGCCAGCCAAGCCAAACACTAGCCGCCTATTGAAGCAGTCTCATACCAATATGCCTATGGGGGTTGCCGACAGCTACCGCTACTGGGGTGAAGACAACACTGTATTCGTAAAAAACAGCGAAGGCTGCACTATCACAGACGCTGATGATCAAACCTATGTGGATTTTCGCCTAGCCTACGGCCCCATTATCCTGGGTTACCGTGATACCCGCATCGACCAAGCCGTGATTAAAGGCATTACCGAACGTGGCACCATATCTGGCTTCTCAACCGACCTTGATTCTGAAGTCATCGAACTGGTTAAGCAGATGTGCCCAAACATCGAAAAAATGCGCTTTGCCAACTCAGGCACCGAAGCTGTAATAGGCGCAGTACGCACCGCCCGTGGTTTTACTGGCCGCAACAAGATTGTCGTGGTTGAAGGAGGCTTTCACGGCCTGTACGACGAAATGATGTGGAAATCGGATGTGGATAACTGGGACGCAGAATCAGGCAACGCGCCAGAGATCGCATCGTTTGGCGTGGGCATTCCAGAAGCCAGCCGAGAGCATTTAGAAACCGTACCGTTAAACAGCTTTGAAGCCATCGACGCCGTATTTGCACGAGTAGGCCATGACATAGCCGCCATCGTGATCGAGCCAATATTAGGCAACTGCGGCAGCATCGCCTCAAGCCAAGAATACATGCAAAAGCTGCGTGACATGTGTGATGCCAATGGCACCTTATTAATCATGGACGAAGTAAAAACAGGGTTCCGCGTAGCAAAGGGCGGCGCGCAAGAACTTTACGGAATCAAAGCGGATTTGACCACATACGCAAAAGCCATGGGCAACGGCTACCCAGTGGCCGCATTTGGTGGCCGAGCCGATGTAATGGACGTGATCAACTTTAACAGCAAGGGCGTGACCCACGGCGGCACATACACCGCAAACATCATTGCGTTAACCGCAGCAAAAGCCACCTTAACCGTACTGAATGAAACTAACGCCTACGACACCATTAATAAAGCCGGCGCAGACATTCAAAAAGTACTGGGCCGCGTATTCACAAAGCATGGCATCGAACACAGGTTCGCAGGGCCAGATTCCATGTTTGGCATTCACTTTGGTAACATTGTTCCTACCAACTACCGTGACTGGAAACAAACCGACAGCGCGCTGTACACAGAATTTGCCATGAACCTAATCAAGCACGGCATCATGTTAGAGCCTGATTCTCGTGAGCCTTGGTTTATTTGTGAATCACACCAAACTGTTGATTTGAATTGGTTAGAAGAAATTGCCGATCGTTCAATGGCAGAAGCCATAGCGGCTAAGGCGTAAATTCAAACGGATCCAACGGATTCGAGTAATTGACTAAATGTTTAAACATTAAAAAACCAGCTTCGGCTGGTTTTTTTGTGGGTGAAAGAATTTTACATAGATCAAAAATTTGAATGATTCTACCTAATGTCAAAAGCCATTTTAGAATCATCTAAATATACGTCGCGTGACGGCGTAATATAATATGCCATCACGTGACGTATATGCCGGTATATTCGATCACACGACAGCGTATTAAGATATTCAGTCGCACGACGCATATGCTGGTATATCCGCATAAATCGGTAAATATGCAGGCAAAAGTATCAAATACAAAAAGTGTATGAAAATTAAAAACTTAGAAGTGTACAAAAGTTTTAGTAGGGCGTAAAAAAAGGGAGGAAGGGATTGAGATTGTAAGCTCAATGCCGCATTATTGCTGACTATAGATGAAATGAATGGCGTGAGTTGTCCCGGCAAACACGCCTTCGCATAAAGCGTCACGCGACGTAGAATAAACTGTTATGTGCCTAAAGGGGTCAGGTGAAAACTTTAGCTGAAAAAATAAACTGGTACCGTGAGGTTGAAACCAGAAAGTGGAAACGCATATGGCAGAGTATAGAATTGTCATTAACATCTATCTTTGGAGTTACCATTCCTGCTGTAATGTACATATACGGTGATGGTACACATCTCCAACAAGTGTTGATGTTTTTTACCTTAACACTATCTGTTTTATCAGCATCATTAGTTATTCCATTTTATCAATCAGTAGCTTTTAAGCGATGGCATACTCAAGCTATTACTTATGGTTTTTTTTGCGGTGTAGGTCTTTCAGCCTTAGCTGGTTTTTTAATATTAAGCTTACAGCACTCAAGCACATAACAAGACGATTCAACTAGGACAAAAAACAGTTGGTTTTTGCTCCTGCGTCGCTATTTTAACCAACTATTTTTTGCCTGTTAATACGGGCGTTAACTGTCAAGGAGAGGACGGTGTTAGACATTAATTTTGCAAATAAATTTTCTAATGAATGGATCGAATCTTGGAATTCTCACGATATCGATCGGATTATCTCGCACTACGCAGATAAGCTTAAGTTTAAATCACCTTTAATAGTAGAAAGGTACTCTGACCCTACGGGTACAATTACAAGCAATGAAAAATTAAAAGAGTACTTCCTTATAGGGTTAACTAAAAACCCATCACTGTCCTTCAGGCTTAAGCAAACACTAGTAGGAGTAGACGGCATTACACTCTATTACGATAACGCTCGCGGTGGGCAAAGCGCAGAATACTTTGTATTCAATTCTGAAGGAAAAGTAATAGAATCGGTATCATGCTATTCCTATGTGTAACTCATCTCTTAAGAGTTAACAAACGCAGGCGCCCGCTTCGTATTGAGGGCGCTATACGCAATGTCGGAATAATTCTATATTTGAGCCAGCCCTCCATCTACTTGCAGGTCAGCGCCCGTTATAAATGATGCATTATCGGATGCTAAGAATAATGCTGACTTTGCAATTTCGATAGGTGATGCGATACGACCAAGTGGTGTGTTGTTTGACACTTGTTCTAGTATTGTTTTTAAACTTGAATCATCAAAACCAAACTTCTCTAAAATAGGTGTGTCGGTCACCCCTGGTGATAATGCATTCACCCTGATTCCACTTGCACCAAGTTCTTGTGCAAATGATCGAACTAATGAACGTACTGCGGCTTTAGTTGCACCATATACCGACCAAATCCCCGCGCCACGCTGAGCCTGAATAGATGACATTAAGATGATTGACGCATTTTTATTAAGGTAGGTTAATGACTTTTTAACCGTAAAGAATACCCCTTTAAAATTAATATTAATGCTTTTGTTAAAAGTATCCTCAGTTACATCGCTAATGCTTTCTGGTAAAGCAATGCCTGCATTTGCTATGACAGTATCTATTCCTCCCCATAACTCATTGCACTCTTGGTAGAATTTTTCTATATCAGTACAAGATCCAACATCCCCAGAAAAAATGAAAACATCATCAGGTGCTTTGCTTTTAAATTCTTCCATTCGTTTTATAGATTGTGCAAATATTGCCACTTTATAATTATTCTCTAAGAAAAGTTCTGAAATGGCTAAGCCAATACCTGAGTTTCCCCCCGTAATTGCTACAACACGTTTTTTCATTTTTTAACCTATTGATATCACGCTTCTAAGTTTTGGCATCTTAAACTTTATGTTTATCATTAATAACCTTATAGTGTGATTTTTCCACTATAGAGGATGTAGCGTTGAATTTTGATTATATTGGTTCGTTTGTTCGTAGCTACAGGATGGCAAATGACGAAAGCCTACAGTCACTGGCTGATCGTTCAGGTGTTAGCCGCTCAATGATAGGCCAAGTAGAGAGTGGGCAAAAAAGTCCGACCATTATGATATTGGCTAAATTAGCTAATGCGATGAATATCAGCTTAGAAGACTTTGTTAAAAACCCGAAGGACTTGCATGAAACACAAGTACTAGTATCGACTAAAGAGAATATCGTTAGTAAAAAAGACAGTGCATTTGTTTGTCATCAACTGACGGCAAGATCAAATGCATCTTTATCTGATTTCTATCAGTTTTATTTCACGGATCATGGTAAAACCTCATTTTCGGCTAATCCTATATCAGGCTCAGTTAAATATTTATGGGTCGAACAGGGTGTGCTTACTCTTCATTTGTCCTCAAAAAAAATCCAAGTAAAAGCGGGGCAGGGAGCTAAGTTTAATGCCTCTATTCCCCACAGGTTTGAGAATGTGACGGGTAAATTGGTTAAAGGTACGTTTCTGGTTTCTTATAAAACTTAATTCTTTTGGGTTAGGTTTTTATGTGTATTGAAATGTCTAAGGGTGGCTTCTATGGTTGGCTGTGTAGAATGTGCATAACAAGTTTCAGTAGATGAAGGGAAATACTATGCATTCCTTGTTTATATATGAGCTTACCTAAGTGATGCCGTATTATTAAATTGAAATTAGTGGTATAGGTTTTCTTATCTGGTGAAAGCCGACTAAAGGGAGTAGCACCATTAAACTGTTAATTGAAATAGGGTTCAATCAATAAATGTTATATAGGGTCGCAAAATTTGATGATTTAAAAGACTTGGCAAGGTTGCATGCTGAGAGCTGGCGAGAGTCTTATAGAGGAATATTTTCCGATGAATTTTTAGATAATGATGTTTGGTGTGAGCGTGAACAGTCTTGGTCTTGTCGATTATCTTCACCAAAATATAATCAACATGTACTGATTGCAACGGACAATAATATCATCTGTGGATTTATTTGTGCCTTTGGTCATGAAAGCACTAAATGGGGAACACTTATTGATAACTTACACGTATCAAAAGAATATAAAGGTAAGGGTATCGGTAAGAAATTGATGCATTTGGTTGCTTTATGGGCTGATGAGTCTTTTGATCATAAAGGTGTGTACCTAGAAGTTTTAGAAGATAATCTGGATGCTCGTCAATTTTATCAAAATATTGGCGCGAAACACCAAGAAACCAATTTATGGAAGCCACCAGGAACTAATGAGCAGGTTGTTGATTTACTTTATGTGTGGGATAACAATATTACCTTATTAGACATGTTCAGCAATAAATACGACTAAGTGTATATAGGCCAAGAAGACGGCTTTATAGTGATTATCAATATACCCATTAACAATATTGAAACCTAAAGCTGTATAGCTAAGTTTTTTATTCACTGGAATGTCTTAATGTAAGTTAATGAGCGGAGTTAAGAATATGCATAACCAGTTTTTACATATGTAAAACACTTCTGCAAGCACTTGTTTGTTCTGTGAACAAGGTACTTATATACAATAAGGATATTGAAATTTATGAAATCAAAGTTACCTTTTTCAGGAAGTTGTGCATGCGGGGATATTCAGTATGAATGCATTGAATCACCACTGGCTATGTTCAATTGTCATTGTGGGCAATGCCAGCTGGCTAGCGGTGGGGCCTTTGTATCGGCTGCATTAATAAAAGAATCAGCCTTGATTTTTAACTCAGGTAATGCAAAGTATTTTCGCAGTGCTGGTGAGTCGGGTCGTTGGACTGATAGAGGGTTTTGCTCAAACTGCGGAACACCCATGTTTGCCAAGGGTGAGATTGCACCGGGTCTTATTTCTATTAAGCCCGGCACAATGCATGACAAAACCATATTCAAACCGACGATTGATACTTGGGCTACATCTGCACCGGCATGGTTACACCTTGACCCTGAATTGTCTAAAAATGAAAAGACACCAAATCTGCTCAAGCAAAGGACTAAAAATGGCACTAGATAATAATGATGTTTCTAGATTCCTAGGGCTTTGTACATGTCATGACGGACATCGTATGACTATCAAGCTATGAATAGAATCAACTTAAGGTTTCTTTGCGGCAGGGATAAGGAGGGAGTATTTGACCTTCTGCAAAATCCAAAGGTTATGAAGCATATCGGCCCAAGACGACCACTAACGGACGACGAAGTATTAGATTGGATTAATACTGAATTAGCGTGTCCAAGTCGGTTTGTTGTCGCATCCAATGAGTCAGATGAGATAATCGGATTTTGCGGAGTAAAAGAAATTGATGGTGTATTAGACTTCGGTTACTTTCTTCGAGAGAAGTTCTGGAATCAAGGTTACGCTACAGAAGCCTGCCGTATGGTTTTATTAAAATTATCCTCAACGATGAATATTGCTCACATAGAAATTTTCATCGCTTTAGATAATGATGCAAGCCGAAATATCGCAACCAAGTTGAAGTGGTTAAAGCTTGGGGCTATTAAGAAGGAGGGTGAGCTAGGGCATCTTTATGCCGTTAATACATAATCCCTTGTAGGCTGGGCCACTGTCTGGCTATTCTAACATATCTGACCATGCAGTATGAACGCATCCAATGCGTGAGTAGCTTCTCTACCGCATGAAATTAACCGTGATAGCAATTATCGGCCTTACCCTACATAAAGAAGTGGCCAGTGGAAAAGGCGTTAGACTTAATCAAAGAATTTTAAGATCAGCACTTTGATCCTCATATGGTAGAGGTGTTTATGAATTGTATATCCACAGATATTAGAAATTAAAGTGAAGTTTAGCGAGCCAGATGTAGGCTAACATCACATACTGATGAATTCATAAAAACAAAAAAATGGGCGCTAGGCCCATTTTCTTGTATTCATGTACTTACCTCGAATCTAGCAAGCCTCTAGTTCAACGGTTTGTTTATTAACTGCCCCTCTTTGGTAATAACGTGTGGCATGTTCGGTTTGCCTAGCCTGACTAAACGCACTCACTCTTTTTAAGTATCCAATTACTCGTGTACCGTGATCGATATTTTTACTGTGGCAAGCAGGGCATTGTTGCAAGGTACGTTTATCAATGCTTTCGCAATCATTACAAATTGTGATTTTCACGTTGATGCAAAAATAGTTGCAACCGGTTTGTGCGGCCACACGGTATAAGTGCTGGTACTGCTCGCTGGTTAGGCTTTCATCAAGATTAAGGTGCAAGGCTGAACCACCATCTAGGTATTCCACCATGTCTTGACCGTGCAGTATGAACTTATCTAATGCATGAGTGGCTTCATCTTCTACCACGTAAAAGTAACTGTTATAACAATCACGTTTTACATCGTAGCCATCGGCCTTATCCCATTTTGCATTTTTAACCCCAAGGTTTTCTGCGGGTACAAATTCTGTGTTAAATAAGTAACCCGTTTCTTTTTTGGCTTTTTTGTTGGCGTTATAAATCACTTGTAAGTGCTTTCTTACAAATGTTTTGTAATCATCATTGTTGTCGGCTTGTATGCCTTGGCTTTCAGCGGCTTCAGCCATGCCATTAATACCTATGGTTAAAAACTGTTTATTTAAGTTAATAAAGCCAGAATCGTAAACAGGCAACATACCTTGTTCTTGGTACTCTTCCATGATCAAACGATACGCAATTTGATATTTTTGAACCTTATCAACCATAAGCGCTAGATCATCGCCATTTTGAATCAAGCGATTCATGTTGATGGTGATAACGTTTATTGACCCTGTGGCCACACCGCCTGCGCCTAGGGTGTAAGAGAATGTATTGTCACTGATTTCATTTCTTAATCGGCAGCACGATGCTAATGAATCGGCGTTGTCAGAAAGGTAAGAGAAAAAGCTGCTGCCTTTTGCTAATTGATCAGAACAGAACTGGGTGAATATTTGGTCCTTACATTGTCCGTTGTCGGTCAGCATGGCTGCTGTTATGACAGGGAAGGTTAAAATGGCCCGTTTACGTTCGTCGTTAAACCAATCCATAAAGAACCTTTGTAGCCCGTCTATGTTTTCCCATTGTGGTTTAACCAGCTCAGCTTGTTTGTCATCTATCGGAGGGAATGAGAACTCAGCAAACATGGATTCAAAGTAATACTGATCATAAAGCGAGATATTCCAGAATACGCTTTGATAACCACGGGCAGCGGCCGGTTGGTTAAGGGCATACACAACATGCTGCAAGTGGTTGGCTATTTTATCGGGGTGTTCTTGTAGGTAGTTGTTGCCGTAATCAATACGGGCAAAGTGATCAAAGTAAGTTAAAAATTCTACCGTGGCAATAGCGCCAGCAAACTGTGCGCTGACCGCAAATACTAGGTTAACAAATGACCCACAAAACGATTCTAGATGCTTGGGGGCTTTTGATTCGCCGCCTAACCCGGTTAAGCCTTCTAGTAAAAACGGGTACATGGTAATAGAGGCACAGTACGGTTTTAAGCTGGTTTCGTCGTGTACGTATATTTCATGCTGTTCTATTTGGCGCATGTATTCGTCGGCTAAAGCTTTGCCATATAGCTGTTTAATTTTTTGTGTCACTTTAGCGCGATTAATTTGAATCACAGCGTCTTTCATTAATTCAGCTTCGAGTGTGGCAATGTTTTTATTGGTCACATTGGCGTTAGCATCAAACTTAGAGGCCTCTGCAGCATTGTCGGCATTGACGTATTGATCGATGAATGACAATTTATTTTCGATTTGGGTTTGGCTAAGCTGCAACATGGTAATCCTCACTGATAGGGCGGCTAGAGATTTCTCTTAGGTTTTTATTGTTTTGTGTTATTTCGTTTTGATTGTGGTCGGTTTGAAATACATGATTCAGTGGCTCAGAAAATTGACCTTGCTCTAAGCGATAAAAGCGTTGGTTTGTACCGGTCTGGTTAAGTCCCCCTTGGCGTTCGCGCCAAGGGCCAACCTTTGCAAAGTCTAGGTGCGGACGTAAATGTCTAGAGATGTGATTAAGGCCTGTGTACAAGCAGGTTTTCAAACCTTGTCTTTGGCTCTCTATTAACAATTCTTGTAGCGCCAGTGGTGCCCACTCGCCGCCAAAAAACACCACAGCCGTAATCAAGCCCGAATATTGTTTAAGCTGCAGCGTAAACGCAGGCAAAGCCAATTCAGTGCCGCCTTTGTCATTCCATAGCTCTTCGCTATGGCAGCCATCACAGCGTAAACGGCAGCCGAAAAATGAATAACATAAAGCCACTTCGCCGGGGCATTCTTGGAATACAACATGAGGGGCACTTGATCGCAGAGTTTTCATTGAAGACCATATCTAGTGTTTGTGTTTGTATTAAGCACAAGATATTGTGTTTATGGTTTTAATGCCAGATCAAAAGATTGATCTATATCAATTTATTGGATTGGGAGTAGGCCCGAATACTGCTAAGGGGGTAAGGATTACATGTCCAAAGGTAGGGTAGGGGCTTAATGAAATATCACTTCTTGTGTTATTTGAGGATGGTGGCTGAGCGCAGGTAAAAGAAAAAGGTTGTGATCAGGAGTGATAACAGGGCGCTGATTAATTCAATACGGTTTCAAGTTCACAATGTATGGCTGCATCGATAGTTGGGGCAATGAGTTCTAATCCATTTGGCTGCATTAAAATTGAACTGGCTGACATGCCCAGCATGTCCTTAAAGGTTTTTGCAAAGTGGGCCGAATCATTAAACCCTGATTCACTTGCGGCTTGAGTTAAGTTATAGCCTTGACTGAGTTTGATGCCGGATGTAAACAAGCGATGCCATAAACGGTATCGACGTATAGGGATACCCGTTTGAATCTTAAATAGCTGCATTAAATGGGTTTCAGATAAATTGACCGATCTTGCTAAGTCTTCAATGCTTAGATTATCTAGAATGTGTGATTTAATTAAAGAGATCACATTTTCTATTCGGGTATCTTGTTTATACGTTTTGGTTTTCTCTAAATAATCTGACGGGTGATCAAAATAAGATGGATAGTTGAATACTTGTTCAAGCGCTTCGTATGCCGATTCAGATGTGTGTTTCTGTTTGTACAGTAATTCAAAGGTTGAAGTGAAAATAATTGTATTATTAACATGACAATAAATATCGTTGTTTGTTTTTTTCATTAAGCAGGTTAGATAATGAAAGTCCTTTCCCATAGGATCAAGATAACAAATGGCAATGTTACTTTGACCGGTATTGATTGTAATTCTTTTTCCTGCCGCAACTAATAGGCTATGACAACGATCGTATTCTGTTGAAGAATCATCGTGAAACTGAATGGGGTCATCTAACGATATGATTAATGTAGCTGCGCCATAAGATAAAGAAATTTCTTCTAAAAGCGGGCCCAAATAAAGGGTGCGTTTATCCCATAAAAAAAGTTTTGAAGATGACGCTGAGGTAGGCATGTTCGAGTACTCTGGTTTTACTATAAATAAATGAAATCATTTATAAAAATACAGTCATTGATTCTTGCCTATCATCCTTTGGCTTATTCCATTCTTTTGATTAGATCACATTGTCTACCAATTGGGTTAGGTTGTTCTCGCCAATATGATAGTAATCATATTTTCTTACAAGTGATTACTTTTTAACTGCACTAAGGTTTGCCACCTAGCAAGCCGTATAGACCTATATGGATTGTTAAATAACTGTTCAGTAAACAGTTGTTAACTAAAAATAATAAAAATAAGGTGCTTGAATGAAGATCCTAAATAGACTCACGCTTACAACACTATTAATGTTAGTTTCATTTTTTAGTTTGCAAGTAAATGCAGGTTGCTGGAGCAACTGCAGTGCATATAAAACTAAATACCCCATTGTATTGGTTCATGGTGTAGCCGGTTTCAATTCAATATTTGGTATTGACTATTTTTACGGTGTACGTGATGCACTTACTGCAAAAGGCGCCACTGTTTACACGCCAAACGTGACTGCGTGGGAAGATGCTTACGACCGCGGTGAGCAGTTAGTTACTTACTTAGAAAATTTAAAGGCCTCTACAGGCGCGCAAAAATTTAACCTGATGGGACACAGCCTAGGTGGGCCGACTATCCGTTATGCAGCAGGTGTACGCCCTGACTTGGCCGCGTCGGTTACCACGATCAATGCGGTTAACTACGGTTCAGATGTTGCGGATGTGGCATTTGGCATTATTCCTGTTGATGGCGGCACGGCTGCTTTTGTTGCCAAGGCGCTTAACTTAATGGGTGATGTGGTGGATTCACTGTCAGGAGATCCTGAGTATGCGCAAAATGCTATGGATGCCGCAACGTTTATGACATCTGAGCGTTCGGCTGAATTTAATAATATTTTCTCTGATGGTAAACCAACTTCAACTTGTGGCGAAGGTGCTTCAAATGTAAATGGCGTTCGTTATTACTCTTGGGGTGGCGACGCGGCTTTTACAAACATTCTTGATATTTCGGATACCTTTTTATCTTTCACTGGCTCGGTAATCAACGGATCAAATGACGGTCTTGTAGAGCGTTGTGATCAGCATTGGGGTGATGTGATTGGTACTCGATACAACATGAATCATGTAGATGCCATTAACCATGTGTTTGGTATTCATCATTTGTTTGAAACCGACCCTAAAACCCTTTATAAGAATCAAGCTTCACGTTTGAAGTCAGCAGGATTATAAGTTTTACCAATGTAAGAAAAGCAGCACTCATTTTTAGTGCTGCTTTTTATGAGTTTACTATGGATGAAGTATTGATATGAATGTGATGAAATTTACGACAATTGCGCTGGGTGTGTTAGCGGTAAGCGGCGCTGTTTATATTGGAAAATTTGATGTGTTGAATCCAGTCGTGATTACTGGAGATAAAGCGCAAGCCGTGGCTCAGATAGAAGTACAGAGCATTCCGAAAAATACCAGTACCAATACAAATGCCAAGTCAACATTGACAATGCTAGGGTTTAATTCAATTTACGGCGACTTGCCCAAGTCATTACAGGGTACTCAACTTCAAAATGCCTTAGAAACCGATGCATCAGGTGATTTAATTATTACAGACAGTATTCAATATATATTTGATTGCTTTTTATCCGCCAATGGTGAAGAAGACATAGAAAAGATTCTATTACGTGTCAATGAATACCTAGAATATAACCTGCAAGAGCCTGCTTTATGGCAAGCCAAAACCATATTAAAACAATATGTCGACCTTAAATATTCCCTATTAGACCTAGAAGGAGACATGTCGAACCAGTTAGATATGTTAGATAAGGGGAATCTAAAGGGAGGGCAATATGTTTCTCTTTTACGTGAACGTTTAAATCAGCGAAATGAATTACGATCATTGTATTTAGACGGTGAGGTGCATGAAGTGTTTTATGCACAGGAAGAAGCGTACGATGAATATACTTACAATCGCTTGTTAATTAATTCAGACCAATCACTTTCATTAGAAGAGCGTCAAATGCAAACGTCTATGTTGCATCAAGCCTTACCAGAAGAAGTACAAGACGCCATGAGAGTGACTTTGCTGGCGAATGACCTAGAAGCTCAAACTCAAAAAATAATTGAAGAGGGTGGAAGTACAGAAGATATTCAAGCATTTAGAACCGAGTTGTTTGGCGAAGAGTCGGTTCAGCGATTCGAAGAACTGGATAAAGCCCGCGAGGATTGGAATCAGCGCTTAAGTGGCTACATGCAGCAACGAGAAATGATTTTAGCAAACCAAGGTTTAACTGAAGCAGAACAACAGATTCAGGTGGCTGATTTAAGGGGTGACTTGTTTAATTCGCAAGAGCAAATACGTGTTCGGGTAAAGGAAGGTTCGTTGTGAGTGACATTCCCACAAAATAATTCCTCAATAATTCTAAATTTAACACAATAAAAAAGCCTGTAGCAGTTGAGGGAACTGATACAGGCTTATTCAAATTTTGCTTATTACATGCCTTGAAGTTCTATGGCTTGCTCTTTACGATCTAAAATAATGTAGCGAGATAGATCGGCGCCGCTAGAAATATCATTGGTCATCTTGTTTAGATACGGTTCAGCATCATCTTCACTGGGAGCGCTTCCGTTTTGGCCGCTTAGGCCAGCAATGAATACGAAGTCCCAATCTTTGCTGATGCTATCCGCTTCTTTTACTAAGCTTTTAAAGTCAGTTAATTCTTCTGGCAGTTTATCCACACACATTGTAGGTGTTATTGTGCCTTTTTGATGATGCTTGCTCTTCTTCGCATTTTTCACATCTGTATCGGCAAACAAAAAAAGTAAACGCTGAGGTTCAGCTTGCTCAGATGTCTTGGTAAGTAATTCTGAAAATAATTGAGACACGGTGTTTACCTAATAATTAAATATTTACCCATTTTAGTAGTCGCAATAGCCTCTGAATATTCCCCTATATAGATAGTTGGCCACCTTGTATTACCCATAAGTGGGTAGGTATAAAAAAAGGCGAGCCAGAATTGTTCATCAACCCACAATGTGACCATTCGAATTACGAGTGTTTCAGTAATGTACCCATAATTACAGCACTTGTTCGAAGGAATTAACTGAAAACATCGCTAAAGCTTGTTGTGCTTTTGCCGATACATACTCAAGTACTTTATTTAGTTAGAGATTCGGCTGTGGAAATTCCAAAGTTCAGTTCTGCCTATTTAAGCGGTAGCTTCCCTAGCATTGGCACTTCATCATCGCCACTTATAAGTGGGTCGCAAAACCAACCTACAGTTGAATTATGGGACTCTGTATCCTTTCAAGGTGATGGTACAGGCCTAATAATGACTAGGTCAGAAACCACTGATCGTATGCAAGCGGTATTAGGTCGGCTTGACGAAGCCTCAGGGCGTTATTTGATGAGTAGTGAGCTGCTTCAAGATGAGGTGTTTCTCACTTTTGCCGAAGGCTTGAGCGATACAGATCTGAAAAACTTTGCCCACACAGTGAAAGGGTTGCGCACTCCCCCTGATCAGCAGTCAACATTCATCCACCTAGACGGAGGGATAACGGCTATAAAAGAGCTATTTGAAGATTTGCAATCTATGAGCGGGGGAACATTGTCACGAGTGCTAGAAAAAACGGCTGAATTAAGCGCTCCTATTCCTGCGTATGATGCTAACCCTACTTATGATGGTACAGGTGGATTACCGCCTGGGTCTGCCGCTGCAACCCCTTTGCACAATTTCGTACAAGCAATTGGCACTATGGAGTCAGTAGGCATTGATGAGCAGGCGAATAGTTTACTCGATACCATAGAGCTATATGATGAAGAGTTAGAGAGTACGCTATTACAGATTGCCAGTGCAGATTCAAATGTTGCAGTGAAAATAATGACCCAAATGCAAGACTACTCAGGTGCGACTCAAGATGATGTATTTACCTATCTGGCTGAGCTCTCAAGCTCGATCAGCCCTTATCGATTCTACTCCTCTGAAGGCGACGATGGGATTCAAGGTTATTTTGGAGTAGATATACTTTCTAATTCAAAAGAAGTGATTGTCGATATGATGGGCACATTTTCTTCCTTAATGGAAAACTACCAACTCTCCGATGCACAGATAACAGATATGACTACAGGCTTGACTGAGTTAGATAATGAGAATCAGCGTTCTTATTTGCAAATAACCGAATCAGGTCTAGATACATTGCTGAGGAAGAATGGAAACGAAAAGCAGCTCAGCATTCCAATTGATGCACTAACTATTGTTGATAACTTACGTAATGACAGCAGTGTTCGAATGCTAGTGAGCGAATCTGGTTTTGGTGACAAACATGTGGCTAATGATGGTCAAATTGCTTATGACTTAAAAAGTATGAGCGCTGGCAAACAAGATAAAGCACAAGTAATAGAAGTACTGACAACTCATGCATGGTTGAACCGAGAATCTAGTAGCAACAGCCACTTAGCGAATGCTCTAAGCAGTTTGGATGCCGAGCAACGAGATTCATTGATTGACGATCTCAGCTCTCTTAATGATCAGCCTCTGTACAATTTATCGCCCGATGAAACAGAGGGGTATAAAACTTTACAACAACGCTTAGATGTAATTAGCAATACTAACGACCTTCCAGCTTTATTAGCTGCGAAAGAAAAGCTACCAGATGAGAGTGTCGAGAGTTTTTGGAGTGCTACGAGCTTTCTTGAGCAAGAATCCGATAAGTTTGTGGAAATGATTAATCGCTCCAATACAGAGGGAGCACAGGTATTGGTTGGCTTGATCGTCTCACTTGAAGAGTCTATAGAGCATGAAGAAATGACTTATGAAGAAGCTATAGAGCGAGCTCAAGATATTTTAAACGCATTTCAGTACGAGTAGAAAAAACATTCTAAGAAGTTTGGTTCCATAAAATTATTGAAAATTTAAGCAGGCCACGATAAATAAGCGCTTTACCATAATGTGGCCACTGCAGCCA
>ERZ1027208.197-NODE-197-length-29452-cov-8.590026_pt1 | contig 29452 bp, 24 predicted proteins | sample MGYA00520867_ERZ1027208 | MGnify/ENA primary metagenome ERZ1027208 (study PRJEB33311, sample SAMEA4378413) | marine metagenome | biome: Marine biome; feature: Fjord; material: Water | collected 2014-07-20T08:00:00Z/2014-07-... | depth 75 m ...
ATCCTCTTCAGCTCAAAACGAACGCCTCACCCAGCATTTTGCAGGTGCCTTGGCGAGTGAGGGTATGATCGAGGAAGTTGAGCAAAGCCATATTTACTCCGAAACCGATGGCCGCTTTTTGCCTGACCGCTACGTTGAAGGCACCTGCCCCAACTGCGGATTTGAAGATGCACGCGGCGATCAATGTGACAACTGCACCAAACAGCTGGACCCCGAAGATCTGATCAACCCGCGTTCAACCGTTTCTGGCGCGACCGACCTTGAGATGCGCGCGACCAAGCACCTGTTTCTAAAGCAATCCAACCTCAAGGACCGCCTTGATACATGGATCAACTCCAAAACCGACTGGCCCGTCCTGACCACATCAATCGCCAAGAAATGGCTACATGACGGTGACGGCCTCCAAGATCGCGGCATCACCCGCGATCTGAAATGGGGTGTGCCCGTGAAGCGCGGCGATACTGAGTGGCCTGGCATGGAAGGCAAGGTTTTCTATGTCTGGTTTGACGCGCCCATCGAATACATTGCTTGTGCGCAAGAATGGGTGGACGCGGGCAAAGGTACCGATTGGGAGCGCTGGTGGCGCACAGACAAGGGTGCAGACGATGTTCAATATACACAATTCATGGGCAAGGATAACGTCCCCTTCCACACACTAAGCTTCCCGGCAACAATTATGGGCTCAAACGAGCCATGGAAACTGGTCGATTACATCAAGTCGTTTAACTACCTCAATTATGACGGAGGCCAGTTCAGCACCTCGCGCGGACGTGGCGTGTTTATGGATCAGGCATTGGAAATCTTACCCGCCGATTACTGGCGCTGGTGGCTCCTGTCGCATGCACCTGAAACATCTGATTCCGAATTCACGTGGGAGAATTTCCAAACCGCAACAAACAAGGACCTCGCGGATGTGTTGGGGAACTTTGTCAGTCGCATCACGAAATTCTGCCGCGCCAAGTTTGGCGAAGCTGTGCCAGAAGCGGGTGAATACGGTGAGCCTGAGAACGCCCTGATCGCCGATTTGACAGAACGTGTCGCCCGCTACGCTGAGCAGATGGATAAGATGGAAGTCCGCAAATCAGCAGCTGAGTTGCGCGCAATTTGGGCCGCAGGCAACGAATACCTGCAAGCACAGGCACCGTGGACTACGTTCAAAACGGACCCCGATAAAGCCGCCGCACAGGTGCGCCTCGCGCTCAACCTGATTCCGTTTTATGCATCCCTTGCCGCGCCCTTTATCCCTGATGCAGCCGCAAAAATGCTGGCTGGCATGAAGATCGAGGATGCGGGTTGGCCGGATGATGTGGCCGCTGCTGTTGCACAGCTACCTGCAGGCCACGTATTTGAGGTACCTGAGGTGCTATTCGCAAAAATCACCGACGATCAACGCGAAGACTGGGCAGAGCGTTTCGCCGGTAAGCGGGACTAACACCCTCTGTTGCCTCCCAGAACAAATAAGAGCAACGGCAAGACAAAACAACGCCGGAAGTCAATGTTCTAGGTACTCAAAGTGCGGTTAAAAACTTACTCCGGCAATGATCGAGCAAGGATCAGGTGCAATCTTGTTCACGGGAGGCGGGCTTTCGCTCGAGCCTTTTCCAGAATGGATCTCTCCAGCGCTCAAAAGCATGGCAATATCTCATTTCAAAGAGCCTGCCCCCAAAAGCCTTCACGTTTCGGTTTTAGCCATCTGTGTAATTGTAGTACCTGATAGACCATTCGATCCATCCCGGATCGCTGAGGAACGTTGGCGCGTTGCAACTAACCCAAAAGATGTCACCGATCGAGAAGTCATCTTCCCACGCTCCGAATGTGAAAATCAAACCAAAAAATTTAGAACCGACCATTCATTGAGGGCCCACCATCGGTCACTCAAGGCTTTCCCGAAACTTTCGCTGCGCGATCCTCTAACGGCTGGTTCAGGAAATCTCGCCTTTCGCTGCACCGCAAATGAATTGGTAACTTGCGGACAAAGTTTCCGTTCGCTCAAGCTGATACAGCAGTCGCTTTCAGTTTTTCAATGCTCTGTTTCAATTCTGAACCTTATGGGCTTCGACAGCCGCCGAGCAGCGACCCGGTAGTGCCGTCATCGCACTGAATTGATAGATTATTGTAGGTTCTAACTTGATATCTGGCTCCGGCAATACTTGACGCATGGAATTGGTAACAACTGGTTGGCTTGAGAGCACCAAGCCATTTTCCAAGGTATCACAACGCGCAACCACATAACCTGCACGACTATTGTCCGTTAGGTCGATGCTACCCGAAATCTCCAATGCGCTGTTGAACCACACTTCGGAAGCACCAGCTGCTTCTTCCCACTCAACCCAGTCCTGCCAAAGATCTTGAAATTCAACGGCTAATTCTGGATTCCGCCCCCATAGCAGGCACGCTGAAATTGGTCGGGTGGGCGGAAGGAACATCGCTACGAGAGTACCCCTTGGCGTATCCAAGCGTATTCTTGAGCCGTTCTCATTCTCGTCGATGAGCTTCCCAATCGCCCGAAGGGGACCATCGGAACCTTCCACAACGCTTGCTTCGCACGCAGAAAAAGCAACCGAAAGTGACGTTTGAGCATCCGCTGACGTAGCGATCAAACTAGCCAGCACTAGAATTGCAGATAGGGATGGCGCGGTAATATTCATAGCAGGATAATCCGATCCATTATCTTAACCAAACACACGTAACATATTTCATCGAATAGTAAAATCTGACATTCGGGCAGAGTGCAAAATCGGTTATTTTGGGCTCTCTTCCGCCTTGCGACAGTACGGCAGTCCCATCGGTTTTCACATCACGCAAGCGTTGCGGACGGCCCATTGCAGCCATGTCATTGCGTACTTTCGCTGAGGTATTTTTATGTCTGCTCCTCGCAATACCGTATGTTTCCAAGAATGCCGAATACGTGACAGGGCAGCCCTCGCTTCGTCGACAATGACGCGAACAATATCGCCAACAGGTTGAAGTTCCTTAACCATTGATACGCCTTGTCCAGCCCAAATTGAGACATTGCGGGACTTGCGACCTGGGATGCGGGGCTTTGTGCCTCAGTCTGACAAGGCTTCGCAGAACCAATCAACTTTACACCAATAGTTACTCAGCCACCCGGTAGATTGTTCGACAAAGCCATGGCTCCGGCGTAATCGCTGACCAGGCCAGCTGTGATAAAGAAGCGGATCGGGCGACCGCTGGTGTCCGTGACGGTGTGCCGCGTGGTATTCATACCGCCCTTGGTCTGCCCACTCAGGCGTCCACGCCCCCCTTTTTCAACCGCTGGCTTGAGGATGTGCAGTGCGTTTTGAGGTAGGTAGGTTGCATCAATTGAGATGGTCTTGGAACCTCTGCTGCCAATCCAGTCATGATCCGCGCAAATACCCGCCGATCATCGTCTCAACCTTGGCTTGTTGGAAAGAACAGTCAAAGCCACACCATCTGCGCTTCAGTTAGCCCATCAAGATTACTCATCTGGCCCCTAAATCATTGGGAGCCGTGAAGCATGACAACAACCCTGTATCAAGTCGATTAATGGGTCCCGAGCCTAAACCATACGATCGAAATTTCGCACACGGCGACCCGTAAACGAGACAAGATATTCGGCAAATTCAAATCCTATCGGCAGGCTCAGAGGTTTCTATCTACGCATGATCAGATGAAACGGATCTTTCGCCCACGTCGCTACCAACTCACAGCAACCTCATATCGCCACGCCCGTTGTTCGGATTCTTTCAGCCTTTGGGCCAACGACAACGCTGGAATGGCGGCTTGATCCTTCCTTTGCAAATGCTTCAAATACTGGCGCCAAAAACTTGTTTATGGCGCTACAGTTTGCCAATCAGACGCGTTTTCAAGTTGTGCCGCTAGCTGAAAGAGGACGTCATCGCGCGCAAATTTGCTTACGATTTGCACACCGATTGGCAGGCCCTCAGCGGTTTGATGCACTGGAAGCGTCATTGCAGGCTGGCCTGATGCGTTGAACGGCACAGTAAATGGACTCAGCTCAAAAACGTTATCTACAAAAGCCTCAAACGACATGTCTTGATCCAGATGAATTGTGCCAAGCTGGTGAGCTGGCCCGTTTGTGGCCGCCGTCAACAAAACATCATAGCTCTCGAAGAAGGCACTCATTTTGCGCACTTCCGCATTCACAACGGCCGCACCTTGCAAATACTCATGCAGCGAGACTCCCGCAGCATAACGCATGGTGGCTTGTGTCAATGGCTCAAACCCCTCCATAGGACCTTGGCTGAACTCTGGCGGGAAAAATCCTGCCAACGATCCAACAAGCATGCGAAACGCCCTTAAACTTAACTCGTACGAATCAAAATCGGGCTTGGCTTCGGTGACGTCATGACCAAGCTCTGCAAGCAATGCAGCGGTCTTAGCGACGGCGGCGGCGCTATCGGCATGAATGGGCACTCCGTCAAAGCGATCGGTGATAAATCCAATTCGTAAAGGCGCTGTGGGGCGCTCTAGCAGTGCTTCGAAACCGTCGACCGGGGCCGCTGTGAAATAGGGGCAGCCTGCATCTGGCCCTGCGGTGATATCAAGCAGAGCAGCGCAATCCCGCACGGATCGTGTAACCGCATGTTCATGGCTCATTCCGAAATTTGGATCACCGCGATGGGGGCCAAGCGCGTTTAGGCCCCGCGTCGGTTTCAACCCGACAAGGCCATTATACGCGGCTGGAATTCTGATCGAGCCGCCGCTGTCAGTGGCATGAGCCGCTGGTAACATGCCGCTGGCAACTGCTGCGCCCGCCCCGCCGCTTGATCCACCAGCACTCAGGGAGTGGCTCCAAGGGTTACGCGTTTTTCCCCACGCGCGGCTTTCCGTTGTCACTGTCAGGCCAAATTCTGGCGACGCCGTGCGACCAAGCAGCCCCAGACCCGCTGCGCGCAATCGCGACACTGTGGTGGAATCAAAATCAAACACCGTGCCTTTGAACTTCTCGCTACCGTTGGACAAGGGCATGCCTTTAACAGGTGCATGCAAGTCTTTCACCAGATAGGGCATACCCGTGAATCTGCTGATTTCTGTCGTCTTGTCCAGATTATCGAGCGCTTCTTCAAAGCGTGTCAGAACCACCGCATTGATCGCTGGGTTTTGCTCTTCAATCTCACGAATTGCCGTCAGCATAATTTCGCGGCGCGACACATCGCCAGAGGCCGCAAGTTCGCTTAACCCGACGAGGTCGTATGCGACCCATTCATCACGATTCAACATTCAGAAATTCCTTTTCCATGGATGCCCCAGATACAATATTCAAAATGACGGCGTCTTCTTCGCTAACGGATACGTAGCAGTGGGCCATGACCGCGTCGTAATAGGCGCTGTCTCCTTGTTCGAGCCGGATCGGCTCGTAAAGATCCGAGTGCAACTCGACTGCACCGCTTAGGACAATCACCAGCTCCTCGCCGGCATGACGAATTGGCGCTTCGAATTCAGAAAATTTACGTGCCTTCACAGTGGCATAAGTCGCGTCGATCAAACGGTCTTTTAGCTGTGTAGCGATGGGTTGAAACAAGTAGTTCTTGGCATCGAGCTGTGGCAGATCGCTTTTACGGCTTATTGCCAGACGCCCGGCAGGAGTGTGTTTTGGCTCAAGTGCGGATGCCCCGTCCAGAATGGAGACAATATCGGTGCCGAGCCCCTGCGCCAATTTCAACATCACATCATAGGTTGGCGATAGATGTGAGTTCTCGATTTTGGAAATCGTTGACACGGCAAGGCCCGAAGCGCTCGATACCAGTTGCAACGTCAGGCCTTGTGTCCGTCGCAAATTCTGCACCATCGCGCCAAAAGCAGCCCGCTTGCTTCCCAGTGGTATTTTTGCGGCAGATTTGGATTGCATTGATTTTTCCGATACGAAAATTTCTTGACTTTTTTCCTATCATAAAATTGAAGTGAGTTTCAAGGAGATGTTATGGGTTGGATCATTCTAGTCATTTTTGCGCTGGCGGCTATCTTTTCGGGTGTCGCGATAAGTTATGTTGCAGGTGCTGCCGCCGTGCTGGCATTTGTCCTGACCGACCATGGCGCCTATCTGGGGATTCTTCCTCAACGCATTTTTAGCCAGATTGACGTGTTTACCTTTCTGGCCATGCCGCTGTTTATCCTTGCAGGCGAGGCGATGACAAAGGGGAACGTCACACGTGTGTTGATTGATCTTGCGATGCTGGCTGTCGGGCGGCTGCGCGGCGGGCTAGGTTACGTGAATATCGCCTCAAGTGTCTTTCTCGCAGGGATATCAGGATCGGCCGTCGCGGACGCTGCCGCAACAACAAATACACTGGTTCCGGCAATGGTCGAGAAAGGTTACAAAGCCGACTTTGCGGCGGCGTTAACAGCTGCAAGTTGCGTCATTGGGCCAATCATCCCCCCGAGCATCGTTTTCATCTTTTATGGCGCATTGATGAACGTTGATGTCGCCGCCTTGTTCGCAGGCGGGATCGTGCCCGGCCTGCTAATGGCGGTCTTTCTGTTTGCTTATAACTTCTGGATTGCGCGCAAAGAAAACCACCCAGGAGGCGATCTGGAATCGTTGCCGCCGCCCGGACCAACAATGCTGCGCGCACTGCCTGCTTTACTCATTCCAGTAACGATCGTTGGCGGCATTGTTTTTGGTGTCGTCACCCCGACCGAGGCCGCGGGCCTTGCGGTGGCGATCACGCTGGTGCTGGTGTTTTTCTATGCGCTGCTTGACCGGCTGAGCCTGCCCCAAGCTTTCCTGAAAACGGTGCGCCTAACCTCAGCCTCCATCGAACGCGCCCTGATGCTGACAGGTTCAATCTTCATGATCTTGTTTGCAGCGGCAGTGTTTGGATACCTGATGGGAATTCTTCGGGTACCCGACCAGATCGCATCTTTTGTCCAAAGCACGGGCCTGACCAGCACATCGTATCTACTCCTCGCCAGCGGAATTATGTTTCTGGCCGGCATGGTGATGGATGTGTCTATGGCGTTGGTGCTTTTGGTTCCCGTCCTGATCCCTGCGGCAATTGCTGGTGGCGCTGACCCTGTGCATGTGGGTGTTGTCAGCTGCTTAAACCTGACGCTGGGGTTGATCTCGCCGCCCTTTGGAGGCTGCCTTATGGTCATTTCGACGGCCAGCAGAGTGAACTACATGCGCCTTAGTCTCGCGATCCTGCCATTTCTGGCAGTTCAACTGGCATTGCTGATCTTACTGATCTTAGTGCCCGAAATCACCCTAGCTCTGCCACGCGCGCTGGGGCTAGTCCGATGACGAACCAACTTAGGAGAACCCTGTGAAACATACACTTATTGCTGCTGCAACTCTGCTTTTGGCCGCTGCGCCGGTCTTTGCAGACGAAATCAAAATCGCTGTCGGATGCCCACCGGTTGCTGCCTGTTCCGACTTTGTTTATGCCGAAGATCTGGCCACGAGCCTGAAAGAACAAGGCTTAAAGGCCAATGTTTTTGCCGGCGGTGCGTTGGGCAAAGATCCTGAGATCGTCGACCAGCTTAGCCAAGGCTTACTACAGTTCGGCCTAACCAACTTTGTAATGATTAACGAAGTTGATCAGAACATTCTGGGCTATCTTGCACCCTATATGTTCGATGACATGGAGCATTTCTTTCGCGCCACACAGGACACCGATAGCGAGCTTCTGAAAGGCATCAAAACTTCCATGGAAGCGCAAGGTATCGGCATCGCCGGCCTGCCTGGCCTCGGTGGAACGATGGGCGTATTCAACTCCAGCAAACCGATCACCAAGGTCGAAGATATGGAAAACCTGCGTCTGCGCGCAATTGATGCAACCCAGATTGAACTGTTCAAAAAGTGGGGCGTTCAAGGCGTTGTCGTTGACATGCCGGAGTTCGCAGGTGCCGTCCAGCAAGGCATCGTTGACGGGTATTTCAACCCGCCAGTTGTCGCCTTGATCTTTCGTCACACCGAGTTTTTGAAACACTACACCAACATCGGCGCGGGAACACCGTTTCGTTCGGCCCTGATGTCCGCAGATTGGTATAGCGACCTTGACGATGAAACAAAAACAAAAGTCGATATCGCCGTAGACGTGGCAAACAAAAAGAACCGTGAGTGGACATTAAAAGCCGCCGCAAGTGAAGTCGAAGGCCTGAAGAAAGCTGGTGTTACCGTTTCTGTGCTTGAGCCAGATGCCTATGAAGACCTCAAAAAACGTAGTTCTGATGCCTATGAAGCTCTGATGCCCCCCGGATCGGTGGAAGCGTTCAAAGCACTGGCCGAAGCCACCCGCCAATGAAGGTAGTATCCATGGCAAGCGCGGGAGTTGACCGCGCTTGCCTGTTTATAGCCAAATTTGCATTGGGCGGCATGGTTCTCACTGTCCTGCTCCAAATCTGGGCGCGCTACGGCTTTGATTATCCGTTCACTTGGACAGAAGAACTCGCGCGCTACCTGATGATCTGGGCTGGTTTGCTTGGGGCTACATGCGCGTTCAAACGCCAGCTTGACCCGACGGTTGTATCGCCCGCAGGCACAGGCGAAGGGGCACAACGGGTTGCTCAATTGACCATGCTCACCCTGACAGTTTTGATCTTTTTACTGCCAATCCTGTACTATTCATTTTTTGGCCCAAACATAAACTTTGAACGTGGGTTTATGTGGCGCAGCAGCAATCGCATCTCACCTGGTTTAGGCCTGAACATGGCACTTGTCGGCTGCGTTGTTCCCATCAGTTGCGCCACGGTGTTGTTGCACTTGTTTGCGCAAATCACGGAAAGAAAAAGTTTATAATGCCCAACCCAAAGTTTCTCGACGCCGAGGTGATCTCTGCATCCATCAGCATGCTCGATCTGGTCGAACCACTTAAAGAGGCAATGATCGCGATTACTCAAGCGGCCGCCACGCATCCACCGCGGTTTGCAGCCCCATTAAACGCGGCTGGGCGCATCGGAGTCATGTATGGGAGCTTGACGAATCCCCCGATCCACGGTGCTAAAATCCTTAGCCTCTTTCCTGAGGCACCGGCGCTTGGCCTGTCCAGCCATCAGGGGTTTGTGACGTTGTTCGACAGCACCGATGGCAGTCCTCTCGCCATATGTGACGCCGATCGGATCACGGCCATGCGGACGGCTATGACTTCGATGGTAGCCACGCGGTGTTTAGCCCGCCCCAATCCTAAAATCATCACCATTTGCGGCGCAGGAGAGCAAGCGGAGTGGCATATCCGCGCCTCGCTGCTCTGCTTTGAGCACGCCGAGATCCGCCTTTGGGCCCGGAACCCCGTCGCCGCAAGCGCACTAAGGGATAAATTCGCTCAAGATATCGGCCAAATATCGGTCATCCCGGATTTGAAGCAAGCAATTTCGGGCACCGACGTCATCCACACAACGACTGCGGCAAAAGAAGCCTTTCTACCGGGGGCGTTCCTGCAAGCGGGGCAGCATGTCAACCTCGTCGGAGCCAGTCTCGCCGACAGCCGCGAAATCGATGATGAAGGTGTGGCGCGTGTGAGCATGTTCACCGACTCTCTTGAAAGCGCAAGCCGCGAGGCAGGCGAACTTCTTGGCGCAACGCGAACTGGAGCCATCAGTGCCGATTATCCGGTTTTTGAACTCGGACAGGCGCTCACTCATAACGGCGTCGGCAGAAAGTTCGACCTTGAGATTACGGCCTATAAGTCACATGGCCTGATCGTTCAGGACCTGATCACTGCATACGAAGTTTACAAACGAAACATCTAACCGATATTGCCTAATTGTGGCGTCAGCATTTGAAGTATTTGCAATCTAGGGATCATGCCGCCATTTCAGCAGTGTAGTTGGCACAAGGGCTGAAACCACAGGAATGGGCGTGGCGGCTTGAGATCGAGGCATTTGGTTCCGTTGAGGCCCAGCGGTGCCAGCAAGCGGATACTGCTGAATTGGTTCGCCTTCGCAAAGAGAACAAGAAACTAGCCAAGGAAGTGGAGATTTGGCACAAGGCATCCGCTTTTTCGCGGCGCGGACGATGCAACCATGATGAACAAGCACACCTTCATCACTGTTCAAAAAGCGCCCAGTTGATCGTGAGGCGCGGGTTCTGGAAGTTCTGCCAAAGATCAAACCGCATCTACTGGCGAGTGGCGGAGTTGTTTCTGAACGGTCTGTGGCGAGAATACTGAAAGAAAACAAGATATCTCCCCTCCTGCCCATGCGAAAGAAACCGGTCACGACCGACAGCACTCATAAATTGAAACCTTCCCCAAACCTGCTTGAGCAGAAGTTCCACAGTCAGACGCCCAACACCGTTTGGCTTGCAAACATCACCAATATAGGCACGGATGAAGGGTGGCGTTATTTTGCTGGCATGAACGGCATGGCCACCCCAGAGATTGTTGGCTGGGCGATGGAAGATAATACGCTAGTCGAGACCATCGCGAGTTGATCAAAAAAGGCAGGGCCCACTCAATCTATGAGCCGTAAGGGTGAATGTCTGGACAATGCACCAATGGAGAGCTTTTTGCATTTTTGAAAATGAACTAGCCCATCGCCAACGCTTCAGAACCCGCGCCCAAGGTAAGGCTGCAATCTTTGAATAAATTGAAGTCTTCTACAACCGACAGCGCCGCAACACTGGCGTCTGATATCAAACACCTCAACAAGCCTTCAAAAATATGAGCTGGAAGGGAGCCACAAAGGGCCAATGACTAAACTGTCCAGTTCTAGGGACGAAGTTCTCTATAAGCCGCGCCGATATCGTGAGCTATTGCCCGGCGGCTGTCTACCCCACCACAGATTGCAAGGTCGGCGGCAGTGGCTATATCTCGGTGCACTACCGCACCCCCATCAAGACCCCAGCATCAACCCTCTTTATCTAGCCTAGTAAGTCTACCGCATCGACATAGGCTGCCAGCTTTGCGTGTGTTTGCGCAATGATCCCGTTTATTCTGGCAGGTGAAAGGCCATAGCGCCGCGCAATGTCTTTCTGGCTTTCGATCCGCAGACGGTGCGCGAAAATAATGTCGACCTCACGCGCGGGCAATTGCACCAGCCCTTCGGACAGCCTTTTCAGCCGTTGGCTGTCTTGCAACTGCGTTACCGCAGAAGGTCTGTCGCACGATAGGTCATCGTCCAACTCTAGCGGCGTCGCGCATTCGCTGATCTCACGGCGGCGATGATCCAGTGCCAAGTTGCGCACGATACGGCGCAAAAACCCGCGTGGGCTTGCGATATCTGCACCGATGGCCTTGCTGTTTAAACAGCGCATTGCCGCGTCTTGCACCACGTCTTCGGCACGATCACGACTACCGACAATTCGCATCGCATCGCACAGCAGCATTTCACGCCCGTCAATCAAGTGACGCAGCAATTTTTGGCGTGTCAAAGCACAACCATAAGTGGCAGTTTTTTGTGAATGTGTCATTTTTGCGCATATATTTGGAGGGACAGAACGATGTCATCTGCCTAGCGCACAAGCTGAGTAGACCTAAGAATTCAATACTCCCAACCCGAGGTTACTACAACACGCGAGACCTCCAATGCAGGCGAATTTTCGCCTAATACGTGTATTGGACCACCCCCGTTGCAGACAGAGGCGGTCCATTAAATCACTCCGCTGCGATGGAAGAAGCAGACTGGTACAAATCCTCGAGTTGCTGTGCAATCTCGTCCGACCGCAAAGCCAAAACCGAAAGTAACGTATCACTCAGCCCGTGTGTGGGTTCGCTGAATCCCTGAACAATGACCGCCGGTTCAAATGTGTCCTTCATCGGCAAACGGTAATCGCGATCCGGTTCTTGCGCGGTCTGCCACGAGTTCAGATCAGCCAGAACCGACTCCGCAAGCGCACGCTGGTATCCCGTTCCCAGCACGACAAAGTCATAGGTTTCTACAGAGTCGCCGGAGACTCCCGACAACCGCAGCTTGATCTGCTGTCCAACCTGCTGCGCCTCTTGCACTTCGGTTTCGGCCAGGAGGCCAAGCCTGTCGCCGCCGCGCACATCTTGCGCATAGAGAGCTTCGTAGATTTGTTCGATCAGGTCGGCATCGGTCACGGCATAGTTTGTTGCAGCAAGGCTGTGCAAAGTCCGCGCCCGCGCATCTGCTGACATACCGTGGAACCGATCCGTTTGCCCTGGATCAAAAACTTCATTCACAAAAGGTGTGTCGTCTGACGGCTTGATTGCCCTACCACGCAGGATCATGTCGACCTTGGGCCGCTCCACGCGAGCGGAAAGATCGGCATACACTTCGGCCGCGCTTTGACCCGCGCCAATCACAGCAATGCGCAGACCGGGCTTCAGCTTGGGAATAACCTTTGAAAGATAGCCCGAGGCGTGGATAACATGGTCGCTGTCTTTCAGAGCGGCAAAAGCAGGTGGCCAATAGGCTGTGCCCCCAGGGGCCAGAACCAGATTGCGGGCCAGATGGCGCGCTTGCTTGCCGTCGGCACCCTGGCTGTGGATCGCCAAATGGGTCACCCTTTCACCCGAGCGCACCGGCTCAATACCGGTAACACGGCTATCGTACCGGCAGTTCGTAAACTGTCCAGCAATCCAGCCAAGATAATCATTGAACTCTTCCCGACTGGGGAAGAACGTCTTGCGGTTAATAAAGCGCGACAAACGTCCCTTGGCTTGCAGATAGCTGAGGAAAGAAAATCCGCTACGCGGATTACGCAGGGACACCAGATCTTTCAAAAAGGACACCTGCATGTCCGTCCCATCCAGCATCATGTCCGGATGCCACGCAAAGGCGGGTTTGGCTTCCAGAAAGCCCGCGCGTAGATGGCTACCGCGTTCGTGCAAAGCAACTGCCAGTGCAAGGTTCGAGGGGCCAAAGCCTATACCGATCACATCCAACGGTTGCTCGTTCATATTGGTCATTTTTCTGTTCCTGTACCAAGAAGTTTTGTGAGCGACAGAGCCAGCGGCTGGCCCTGTCCAGTGTCAGGCCGCGCCCAAATGCGGGATTCGAAAAAGTGTTGGCGTTCCAGCCGCACAAGCGTTGCGCGCTTGTGGGAAAAGTCGAAATCACGAACATGGGCAAAACCGCCGCGCCCTAGGTTCTTGAGCTGTTTGAGATGACTTGCCTTCGGCTCGCCCATTAACGCTTGCGTGCGCGGTTCGGCCAAAAACATGTAGTGCATAAGCGAAGGCATCCACGCCGTGACGCAATCGGCCCCACGCAAGGCATCCTCACCGATCAGCACATGCCACCCCCGATCCCATTGGTCGGCATCGTAAACACCGCCAATCCGGTTCTCGCGGGCCCAGTACAACTCGAAATAACCGAAATCGCGCCCGTCCAAGCTGCCAATCACCGGCAGGACATGCGGATCGTTGATCACTGATTGCAAGGTGGTCCGGTGTTCCTCCAATGTGCCCGCCTCTTCAAAGAATTCGGCGACGCGAGGGTTGTTTTGCCAGCGGTGAAAGGTCTCCAGATCGCCCATGTCTGCTGCGCGCAGCTCAATATGCTGATCCAGCCACGGAATGTGGCGGCGATACAAGGCGCCGACCGGTTTGGGTGGGCGCACGGGATGGCGCCCGTTGGGCCCCGATTGCCAAAGCGTCGGCCATGGTGGCGTCGGGTGCATGATCCAACGGTCCGGCACCTGCCAGAACGCCACCGGAAGGACCCAATGCTCAGCGCTAACGGCCATTGCGACACCCATCACGGAGAGCTGCGGCAGTAGGTTTTGCCATTCTGCTCCCTCTAGCCGTATGGCCACCTCGCCCCCCTCCGCGCTGAGCGTTTCAAAGGCCGCTAGCGCTTGCGCGACCGTCAAATCCAATGTCGCTCTCAAACCTAGCCTGCCGCCCCCTGCATCAGTCAAGGGCAAGGCAACACTTTCGCCAACCTGTACATTTCTCTCGGTGCGGCGCGCCACGGGTCGATCTGCCAAAAGCATGTCAAAAGCCATAATCAATTCCTTTCATTGATCTGTGTGGACGCAACATCATCCTGCGGCTTAGCGAGGGCGAAGGCCCACCAAAGGGCCCGGTTCACCGCCACCGGCAGTACCGACATATGCGTCTCGTTTGGGTAAATTTCGATTTGGGTGCTGACCCCGCGCGCAGACAATTCAACGGCCATCTCTTGCGTAGCAGCGACAGTGCGGGTCTGGGCCTTTTCCGCCAGCCGTTCTGCGGCTTCGGGTCCATTCGCCTGAAAGGGTGCCAGCCTATCCCCTTCCCATTCACCTGCTGAAAGATGCACCCGCAGTTGGCACCCACCTGCGTCAAAGCGGTCCATATCGTCCAACAAAAAGCTATTTTCCCACGTGATTGCCGGACTGGCCACAATCCAGTTGGCGAAGGCGTCAGGGCGAGTGAACATCAACCACAGCGCAAACAGCCCACCAAAGGAATGGCCAAACAGCGATTGTTGGGTCAAATCAAGCGCAACCCGTCCCGCAAGGAATATGCGCACGTCCTCCAGCAGAAACGACGCCATCTCCGCACCACCACCGGTCTTGACCTCGGGGCCACCTGGGAAGAAGGGCGGATAGCTTTGGCCCGGCGGCGGCCCCAAATCCCAACTGCGGCGAAAGGAATCGTAAGCGTCGTCGGTTGGGTAACCCACCGCGATCAGCACCCCCCAGCCAAGGTTAGTGCCGGTGGGCCAGAACGCTTGCGCGCGCATCACATCGACTGCTGTGCCGATCACCGCGTTGCCATCCAGCAGCCACAGCGCCGGCCACCCCTCTGCGGGGGCTTCGCCGGGCGGAATCCATAGAAAGACGCGGCGGATATCACCAGTTTGGCTATCTTTCAAATCAAACCACCGCGTGCCCCCACTGTTGGCGGTCCCCTCTGCCACCAGATTCTGCATCATGCCGCGACCTCCTGCGCCGTATGCAGGGCTGCTAACAAATCGCCCATCAACAGCTCTGCAGGCTCCAGCCCTGCTGCCAGCCGGATGGTGCGCGGACTGACGCCAAAACGTTGAAACACATTTGCGGCCCCTGACAGCCCACACGCCGCCTGCCCCGGCACGATCAGGCTTTCGGGTCCGCCCCAACTGACGCCGATACGAATAGTGCGCAGCGCATCGCAAAACCGCGGCACATCAACGCCTGCGGCCAAATCGAAAGCAAACAATCCGCCGAACCCGTGCAACCCGTTTGGACGAGCGGCCAGCAATCCGGGATGATGCACCGCCGTAACCAGCGGATGCTTCGCCAGCCCACGTGCCAAAACCAACCCTGTCTCCATATGGCGTGCCATTCGCATATCCAGCGTGCGCATGCCGCGCAGCACCAGAAACGCATCCATCGGCGACATCCGCCCGCCGAACAGGTGCGTCGCCTCGTAGTCGATGGTCTGGATCATCTCGCGCGATCCGGTGATCAGCCCCCCAAGCGTGTCGCTGTGACCGGATAGGTATTTCGACGCCGCGTGCACCACCAGATCGACACCTAACTCATGAGGGCGTTGAAATAGCGGTGTAGCCCAGCTGTTATCAACCACTGAAATCACGCCCAACCGCCGCGCTTCTGCCGCGATAGCCTGCAGGTCTTGCAAGCGGAATGTCCACGAAGTTGGGCTCTCCAAATAGACCAACCGGGCACCGGGCAGCGCATCAATCATCGCCTGCGTATCAGTGCCATCAACATAGTGGGTTTCGACCCCGAAGCGCGCCAACACTGTTTCAAACAAGCGAAAAGCATCTGAATACAAATGCTCAACCGCGACGATCCGATCACCCTTCTTCAAAAAGGGCAACACCGCACCGCAAATCGCCGCCATCCCTGACGAAAACCCGCGTGCCGCCTCAGCGCCTTCCAGCCGCGCGATCAGGTCTTCTAACTCGCAGACTGTCGGATTGTCGCCACGCGAATAGATGAACCTGTCCGACCGTCCGGCAAAGACGTCTTCGATCTGGGCGTAGCTGTCGAACAGGAACGAACTGCTTTGAAAGATCGGCGGAGCGCTGGCGTCATGAGGCACGGGGCCCGATGGCGAAATCAGGTCAGGTAGGGTTTGTGTGTGAGTCATATAGATGCTCCGGTGGTTGAAAGGGGGAAAACGGCGGTGCGGATCGGGACCAGCGACACCAAGGCCGCCAGCCACGCCGCGACAAGAACCGCCAAGGCAATGCCAACAACGCCAAGCTGAGGCACAAGTACCGCCATCGCAGGCCAAAGCAGCCAGCCCATCGGCGCGAGGCCCAAAATGGCCGCCGATCGCGGTAAAACCGCAGCTTGCAAACTGATCTGCGCGCACAGGCGCAGCGCGATCGCAGGCAGCGCAAAGGCAAGACATTGCAGCATCACAGATGCCTGAGCCACCACTGCCGGATCGGTCACAAATAGCTGGACCAACGGACGCGCGCCGATGAAAAACAGTATGGAAAGAACGACGGTAACCGCGCCGCTGAAACCCACCACGCCTCGAAGCGTCGCCGCAAACCGCGCCGTGTCGCCGCTGCCATATGCATGGGACAGGATGGGCTGTACGCCAATAGCAAACCCCTCGAGCGGCAGCATCACGACGAATATCAACCGCAACGCGATCCCCAATGCGGCCACATCATCAGTTCCGCCAATCTCGGTCGCGATGCGCAACAGGGCCATAAGGCTTAGGGTTGTGACTGCAACCGCCGCTGCTTCGGGCCAACCGACACGCAGCACCGGCCCCAAAGTCCGCAAAGGCCCAAGGATCGGGCGGCGGCGCGGGGCAGAAAAGTGCCATGCCCAGACGCACAAAGTAACGCCTTGCGCACATAACGTCGCCCAAGCAGCGCCCGGCAATCCAAGGTCCAGACCAAAAATGAACACCGGATCTAGAACGATATTCAGACCAAAGCACAGGGCCAATGTCCTGAGGCTGAACCCCGCATCCCCGCGCCCGATTGCCAGAAAATCGCAGAGAATTTGCACAATGGCGAAACCAATGGTGAGGCATTGTATCGTCAGATAGGGGCGTGCGATCTCGAACAGGTCCCCACGTGCGCCCAGTAATTGTAACAGACCTTCGCCAAAGTTCAGCAGCCCGCCAACAGCACATACCGCCACCACCAGCGCGGCCCACATCGACATCCCCGCTACCGCGCGTGCCTGATCCGGCAGGCCAGCGCCCAACGATCTGGCGGTAGCGCTGGCGGCCCCAATGCCCAGCCCGATGCCCACGGCTGCAACCAGACCTGCCAGCGGGGCCAACAGCACAAGCGCAGCAAGCGCATCGCCCCCTAGACGGCCGACAAACGCGGCATCAACCGCCTGATGCAACGCATTCAGCGATAGCCCCGCCATTGCCGGCAGGGCCAACCGCCACATCAGGCGGTGCAAATTAGGATCGGATAGATTGCTGTCGTCCATGTGCTTCTCCTCGTCTCAGTAACAAGACGCTGCAGCACGCGGAAAATTTACCCTCGGTTGAAATATTTTTTTCAGCAGTGAATTTTTCCAGACCCGAAACGTCAACAAAGAAAGACCTGAAAGGAAAGCCACAATGACCCAACCTAACGAGACTCAAATCCTGTGGCGCGTTTTGCGCAATTGCGAGGGACGCTATTCGATCGCGCGCGTGACACATCTTATTCCGGAGGGTTGGACACCCGTGGGCGCAGACGCCCCTCGTACGATATGCATGGATCGTATCGCCGAACTATGGACCGATATGCGACCCCTAAGCGTACAAGAGGCAGTGGCATGAGCAAGGATTTCTTGACCCCGACGGCCCTCCCGCTCACTCCGATTGAGCGGCGCATCTACGCCCATGACAATGTCGGAGAGCTGGCCCCCTTTACCTTCGAGATGCTGATATTGGAGTTTGATCACCGCTACGCCCGCACTGATCTGATTGCCGCCATTACCGATGTTCTAACAAACCATCCAGTCTTTACAGCACAGTTCGAGACCCATACAGGCGGCGCAGTAACAAGACACGATACAGGCCAAACGCCGCTGGTCATGCATGAGGCCGCGAATCTGGACTTCATCCGCGCCCACGCTGCGTATCACTCGCCAGACCTGACCAATCACCCCGCCTACGCCGACCTTTGGCCTAACGACAGCACAGGGCAAATCTTAACCTTGGTGCTGCACCCCATTTTGGGCGATGATGCGACATTTGAAACCATTGAAACTGCTCTGTGGGCTGCACTGGACCTGCGCAACGCGCCCGACGCACTGCCAGCTCCTGCGGCAGATCCCCAGACACAGAATGCACGCAACATCTGGCGCGAACTCATGAACAACCATCAAGTCGCGCGGCTGCCGCACCGCTATGTGACAAATGATCAAGTAACGCCCACCAGCAAGCGCCTTACCCACCAGATCACCCTGCCGCCTCAGGTGAGCTCCTTTGTTGGAGACGACGGCATGGCGGCCCCTCTTGTCGCAGCGCTTGGCATTGTCTTGAGCAGATATGGCGCACAGGATGCATTGCGATTTGCTGTGGCATTGCCACCGCATACAGCGGACCGGCGCAGCACCGATCTGCGCCCCGTTTGCCTTACCCCGGACCTGACAGCGCCATTTGGCAATGCCGTACACTTGGCCACTCACGCGTTGACCGCGGCCCAGCCTGTGTCCTCCGAAACTCTGGTCCAAGATCAACTTGCCCATGCGGATGCAGACCCTTACCCAATGGGAGCAATCTCGCTTTATCTACGCCCGCGCCGGGATCTGCCCGAAGGTATCTGCCACCATCAGCGCCCAATGCCCTGCAGCGCCGAGGAACTTGTTCTGACTGCCGAGGACACGCCCCAAGGTATTGTTATACATGCCGATGCTGACGCTGCAATGTTTGAGCCGGATTTGATCGACCGCTTTTTGCAACATCTCCAACGGGTCTTACGCTCGGGCCTAGATCAACCCGCCCTGCCCGTTGGGCGCATGCCACTGATCGCGGACGCCGAACTGGACACACTATCAGCCCCCTACCCCGATGGCACCCCGATTGACCAAAGGGCCACGCATGAAATCATTGCTGCCCATGCCCGCACCACACCTGACAAGATTGCGGTCATCTGCGGGGCTGACCGTCTGACACACTCACAACTAGATGCGCACGCCAATGCGTTGGCACACCGATTGCATGCCGCTGGCGTAAAGGCCGAAACCCCTGTCGCCATCCTGATCGAACGGGGAGCGGCGGCGATCACTGCCATCCTTGCCGTCCTCAAGGCCGGCGGCGCCTATATCCCTGTCGAGCCAGACCACCCCAGCAGCCGCAACCACCACATCCTGACAGATGCAGGCGTTGCCGTGGTCCTGACACGCCGCAGCTTTAGGGACCGGCTCCCCAAAGGGCTTGCGGCACAGATCATCTGCCTGGACGATCTCGACGACGCCCCGCGCAGCGATGCCCCCGATGTCAGGATCCATCCCGATCAATTAGCCTATGTGATGTATACCTCAGGCTCCACAGGCAAACCAAAGGGCGTAGCGGTGGAGCATGGCCCGCTGTCACACCACAACCAGGCCACCGCACGGGTCTATGAAATGAGCGCTGAAAGCCGCGAACTGCCTTTCCTACCGTTTTCATCAGACGGCGGGCATGAGCGCTGGATGGTGCCGCTGATGGTGGGAGGATCAGTGGTGATCCCTGACGGACCATTATGGACACCCGAGCAAACCTTGGGCGCGATGCGCGAACATGGCTGCAACAATGCATCAATCCCCACGACATATTTACAGCAACTGGCGGAATGGGCCGAAGACACCGGAACCGCGCCGCCTATGCGGCTCTACTCCTTTGGTGGCGAGGGGCTGGCACAATCGACCTTTGACCTGCTCAGCAGCGCCTTAAACGCCAATACCCTGATCAACGGTTATGGGCCAACCGAAACGATCATGACACCTATGGTCTGGAAAGTCGCAGCAGGTACGCGGTTTCAGGGCACCTATGCGCCGCTGGGCCGCGCTGTGGGCAATAGACGGGTCTACGTGCTGGACGAAGAAATGATGCCCTGCCCGCAATCGGTAGTAGGCGAGATTTATCTGGGTGGCACTGGTGTCGCACGCGGCTATGTTGGGCAACCGCAGGTCACTGCGGATCGGTTCATCCCCGACCCGTTCGGGCCAGCGTTGGACGGCACCTCGGGCGCGCGGCTTTACCGTACGGGCGATCAGGGGCGCTGGCGCGAAGATGGCACCGTAGAATTTGTCGGCCGCGTCGATTTGCAGATCAAGATCAACGGTTATCGCATTGAGCCCGGCGAGATCGAAGCGGCGCTGCTCGGCGAACCTGATGTGACCGAGGCACTTGTACTGCTACGCGAAGATGGTACAGCCAAACGTTTGATCGGCTATGTTACAGGCCCCGCCGCCGGAAACGAAGACACCCTACGCCGCGCACTGGAAAGCAAACTACCCAAACACATGCTGCCCGAAGCGGTTGTTGTGTTGGACAAAATGCCGACTAACCCTAACGCTAAGCTGGACCGCGCCGCCCTGCCCTTGCCCGAAATGCGCAGCAGGCAAACACAGGGCGTTGCTGCCGCTTCGAAATCCGAGAAGCAGGTCCTGACGCTCTGGCGCGACCTTCTGGGGTTGCCCGATCTTGGTGTGACAGATAATTTTTTTGCCATGGGCGGATCGTCACTGCTGGCGCTCAAGGCCATTGTCGGCATGCGCAAGCAGTGGCAAAACGTACCCCTTACCGTCGCTGATTTCTTTGATGCGCCAACCGTGCGAGGCATTTGCGAACGTATCACGCAGGGCGGTCAAACCGGACGCAATGCCATCACATTGCGCGCCAGCGGCACCCGTCCCCGGCTGTACTGCTTTCCGGGGTTGTTGGTGTCGACTCGCGAATATCTCCGGCTGACCGATTACCTCGGGCCTGACCAGCCTGTGACCGGTTTTCTCTGCCATTCACTGAATGAGGAAAAGCAACTGAACGTCTCCGTCTCTGATGTGGTAGCCGATTATGTCGATCACATCAGACGCGAAAGCGCGGGCGCACCAGTGGCATTTCTGGGCTGGTCCTGGGGCGGTCTGCTGGCATGGGAGGCCGCGCGGCAATTGCAGAACGAGGTAGATTTGAAGATGCTGGGCATGGTCGATGTCTGTGACCTTGGCACCGATTTCAGCCCCGGTGTTGCACCGTTTTTTGCCCCGGGCGAACTGGCGCGACTTGAGGCCGACCTTCAAACATGGCTGGCCCGCACCCAAATGCGCGCACAATGGGATCAATTGATCAACGCAATGGATCCCGAATGCTATCTGCAATTTCTGCGTTTCATCGGTAACGAAGCCGAACCGCTGCCCTTTGACGGGCCAGAAATCTCCAGCCGCGAGCATACTTTTTGGGTGTTGATCGACAACGCGCTGGTATTCCGCCAACATAAGTTGATGCCACTGGACGTGCCTGTCGCCTCGTTCAGTGCGGGCGACAGCTTAAGCCGAGGATTAAACTTGATGGACTGGCGCAAATGGTCGGCACGCGCGACCCCAGCTGAGATTGTGAGTGGCACCAACCATTTACACATCATCGGTGATCCGGCGTTTCACGACCGCTTTCGCATGCGGTTGAATGCGGCCTTTACGGCGTCGTAACAAGGCGGTCTGGCAGCATAACGTGCCCTGCCAGACCGCGCCTTATTCGCGCGGATAGACCACCGGTTTGCCAAAGACAGGGTCTCGCCCCACATCAGCCGCCACATCATAGAGCGCAGCAACGGTCTCGGGTGTAATCGCTTGTTGTGCAGAGCCTGCGCAGATCAGTTGCCCATCACGCAGTCCCATCACATGGTCACAGAACCGCCCTGCAAGCGTCAAATCATGCAACACCATCACAATGCTGCGCTGCTGTTCGTCCGCCAGTTGTCGCAACAGACGCAGCAGCGACAATTGATGCTGCAAATCTAGAAAGGCGGTGGGTTCGTCCAACAAAATTACAGGGGTATCCTGCGCCAAAGCCATTGCCAGCCAAACCCGCTGTCGCTGACCGCCAGACAGTTCGCCCAGACGGATTGAACCCATGTCTGATACACCAGAAGCAACCAAAGCTGCGTCAATAGCATAGTGATCCGCCTCTGAAAGCGGTTGGAACGCTTTACGCCATGGCGTGCGCCCTTTGGCGACCAGACCAGCAACGCTCATATCTGCCAACTGCGGCGGGTTTTGCGGCAGGTAGGCGATGCACTGTGCGCGTTTGCTTGCAGAGAGATCTGCGAGCAGATCGCCCTCAAATACGACCCGCCCTGCATCCGGTTTTTGCACCCCAGCAAGACAGCGTAGAAGGGTGGACTTGCCGCAGCCGTTTGGCCCGGCCAATCCGGTTAACCCGCCTTTAGGAAGGGTCATGGAGAAACGTTCATAGATCTGATGGTACCCAAAGCGCAGCGAGAGATTTTCGACTTCGAAAAGAGTATTGGTCATAAACGGGCCTCCTGCCTGTCGCGCCACAGAAAGAAAATCAGATACGGTGCGCCGATCAGGCCCATTATTAACCCTGTCGGAAACACAGCAACTGATGCGACCAGCCGGGCCATTAGATCAGCCCCCACCAAAAGGCATCCACCGGTCAGCGCGGCAGGCCATATTGCCGGTGCTTCGGCCCCAGTGACGGCCCGCGCCAGCGGGGCAGCAACAAAGGCCACAAAGCCGATAGGCCCCACCGCCAAGGTACTGGCCGCCGTCAGCGCCGTGACCAAACCCAACACCAGAAATCGCATCCTCAACAGATCAACCCCAAGGGCCGCCATCACGTCATCGCCCAACCACAACAACCCCAACCGGTGCGCCCGAACGGCAACCAGCCCACCGCTTGCAAGCAAGACCAGCCACAACCATCTCGCCGTTTCAAAATCGGCATTCGACAATGATCCCGAAAGCCAAATCATCGCGCGGACGGTCTTGGCCTCTGGGGCAAAAACCAAAAGCACCGTTGTGGTTGCTGCCGCTGTCGCACCGACCCCAAGGCCGAATAACACAAATGCCAGCACGCCACGTCCCCGCGCCAGTATGGCCACGGCAAACATCGAAAGTGCCGCTCCGCAGGCCGCACCTGCCACCAACGGCAAGCCAAAGAGAAGCGCAATTGTGAAGCCCAACCCAGCCCCTTGCGTCAGACCAATAATGTCTGGAGTGGCCAACGGGTTGCGCGTCAGCCCCTGCATCAACGCGCCAGCCATCCCCAGCGCCATACCTGCGCCGGTAGCGATCAAAACCCGAGGTAATCGCAGCCCGTACATCAGGAAATCTTGTCTGTCCAACAGCGCCTGCACCAGCGCCGCAGGGCCAAGCCAGTTGCGCCCGCCCGCCAGCGCCAGCCAAACCAACACCGCCAGCAGCACAGGTAGCGCAGCCGCCCGTCTCATGGCCGCGCCTGCGCGCTGCGAGGCAACAGCCGCGTCAGCACTACAATCAACCCGACGCCCCCAAACAAAGCCACGATTAATCCGGCATCAATCTCGCCTGGGCGTACAATCACCCGCCCCGCCAGATCGCTTGCCATCAAGGCCGCGGCCCCCAACGGTACGCAATAGCCATAGGCGCGCCGCAACTCCGATCCGGCTAATCCGCGCGCCACAAAGGGCACCAACAACCCCAAAAAAGGAACCGGCCCGACGATCGCCACTGACGCGCCAGACAACACGGTGACCAAAGCCAGTGTTAGCGAAACCGTCAGGCGTGGATTACGCCCCAAACTGCGGCTTTGATCCGCGCCCAGGGTCAGTAAAGACAACCTGTTGCACAGAAATACGCCAACAACCAAGGCACCGCAAATAGTCAGCAGGGCCGCAGTCTCACCTCTTGGAACTGGAGGGATTGCACCTGAAATCCAATGCAAATAACGGGCCTGAGATTGCGCGTCGGTCAGGATCAGCATCATCGCCAGTGACAGGCACAACGCTTGAATCGCCAGCCCCGCCAACGGCAGCCGCAGCGCAATGCCCTCACTGCCCAAACTGGCAGCTCCGCCCGCAAGAAACCAAAGCACCAGTCCCGCCAGACCGGCCCCCGCAATGGCCGATAGCATCAGCAACACAGCGCTGGCCTGTGGGACGAATTGCGCGATTGCCACGGCCACCAACGCCGCCCCCGCGTTGATGCCAGTTATGCCAGGATCGGCCAACGGGTTGCCTGTCAGGCTTTGCAGCATCAACCCCGACACCGCCAGTGCCGCCCCCACGGCCAATGCACAAACCGCACGAAAGCCGCGCCCCGACAGCACCCCCGCTTCGCCGTGAAACAGGGCGGCAGTCGAGATCTGAGCCGTACCAAACCGCAAGGCGCACAGAAACACCAGCCCGCAAAGGCTCCACAAAAACAGATACATAAGAAAGGGGCGCAGCGAGGCCATGACGATCCAACATTATCAGTAGAATAAGGCTGGCAGATGGCTGGCTGAACCCCAGATAGCGCCGAAGGCCAAAGATTTGCAACCCTCTTAGCTTGCTTGACAGTGCGGCGTCGGCGGAGGACTGTTCGTACACCCAGCAGACGCGAGGCACCCACATCCCCGACCAGAGGAGATTTTGATGCGCCCTACCCTGCTTTTTTTCCTATTTGCGATGGCCCTGCCTGCACTCGCGGAGCCGATTGATATCACCCACCGCTTTGGCACCACCCGCATTGATGTGACGCCTCAGCGGATCGTCTCTGTTGGCTATCACGAGCAAGATTTCCTTTACGCTTTGGGCCTCGCCCCTGTTGGGGTGCATGAGTGGTTCGGAGCGCAGCCCTATGCCACTTGGGTCTGGGCAGAAACAGCACGCATAGCTGCAGGCGCGGAACCGCAGGTGCAACGCGGGTTCGAGATCGATCTGGAATGGGTCTGGCAATTGAAACCCGACCTGATCGTGGCCAGCTTTGCACCGATGGACGCTGCCACCTATGCGCAATTGTCGCGTATCGCGCCTGTTGTCGGCCCGCCAGCGGGCTACGCCGATTGGAGCGCACCGTGGCAAGAAGAACTGCGCCTGATCGGACGCGCCACCGGCCAACAGGACCATGCCGAATCGGTGATCGCCGATGTCGCCTCAGTACTTGCCGACATCCGCAGCAGATACCCCGCCTTTGAAGGGGCCAGCGCAGCGGTCGCTCATATCGCGGGTACTAAACTGGTCGGGTATGGCTACGCCGACGGTGCGAACCGGTTCATGACGACACTTGGGTTTCACATCCCCGAGGAATTCGAGGCCTTGGCCAGCACCGCGGGTAATTTTTCGGTCAGCCTAGAGCGGATAGACCTGTTCGAACGCGATCTGGCCCTGTGGCTGAGCGATGCGGCAGGCCGAGAATTGATCGAAGCACTGCCCGCCTATCAGACCAGCCCCCTTGCACAATCACACCGGTCAGTCTGGGCCGATGAACAAGAAACCGGCGCAATGAGTTTTCAAACCCCGCTTTCGATCCCTTGGGCCGCAAAGCGTCTTGCCCCGAAGCTCCAGCGAGCACTTAAGGGGAGGACAGAGGCAAGACCCGATTGACATTAACTGGCAGAACCGTAGGTTGCATGCACCCAGGTTCCCCAAGGCGAGTGCTGATCTCTTTATCAGCCTACCGCGCATATAGACGCGCCCCTTGACAGGACCTGAGATGTTACTTCCCACCACACGCCGTATGCACCGCAAATCCCTGAACCACATTCTGGCGGGCTGCACCGCCATGTGGTCCGTCGCACTGGTTGCTCAATCAGCACGGGCCCAAGACGCCGCAGAGATGGAATTACCGTCGATCCTCTTGCAGTACCAATTGGACTATTCGGGCCGCGTTGACGGCTATCTGGCCTCGGCGACCGAAACTGGCGTGAAATCCGGCGTACCACTGAGCGAAGTACCGCAGTCGATTTCCGTTGTGACCTCGACCGAGCTTGAAACCCGCTCTCCTGACGAGATCGAGGATGCGATTGCCTATGTGCCTGGGATCAACCCGTCGACATGGGGCACCGATGACCGGTTCGACCAGTTTGCAATCCGCGGATTCGACATGGGTTCCAGCGCGCTGTACCGCGACGGCCTGCCACAAAAAGTGTTGAGCTTTTCTGCCTTTTCCACCGATCCATTCATGATCGACCGTATTGACGTACTGCGAGGCCCTGCCGGGGTCTTGTACGGCTCGAACGACGCGGGTGGGATGGTCAATCTGGTAACCAAGAGACCGGTCTTTGACCGTTTGGCCCAAGGGCGGCTAAGCTATGGCAGCAACAACACCGCGGAAGTAGGCTTCGATTGGTCAGACACAATCAGCGCCGACGGCACCATGGCGGCACGGGTGACCGGGCTCCTGCGCAATGGTGAAACTGAGGTCGATAATTCGGAAAACGATAGGGCCTTCGTGTCCGGTGGTTTTACGTGGGCACCCTCTGACGACACTACATTCACGGTGCTGGGCCATGTCCAGCAGGACGCCAAAACGCCGCTAATATTCTCTCCCGTGGCTGGTGAAGATTTCGACACCGCCTATGGCTCTCTGCCTGATGACTATTCCTATCGCCAGTCCGATTATAACCACTTTGAAACAACGCAAGAATCGCTAGGTTGGGAGTTGACCCACCGTTTCGATGACAACCTGACTTATAACCAGCGCTTTCGCTTAGCCCATCAAACCACCGATTATGCCCAACTCGACTATAGCTATGCGGATGACACTGGCCTGAATTATTACGCGTTTCGCAATGACGAAGACGCCCGTTCGATCGGCTTTGACAACAACTTGGAATGGGCAAACCGACTGTTAGGCGCTGAGAATAGCGTAATTGCAGGGGTCGATTACCAATACAGTCGTGTTGACGTCACGCAATATTACGATGGCACCATTTACACACTGCCCTATGACGACCTCACCTTTGACTTTGGCGTTACCGATCCGACCCTGTCATCGCATGATCTCACGACCTATGAAGAAACTGGGATCTATTTGCAGGACCATCTGAAGTTCTCCAACGGCACCTCGATCACTGCGGGTCTTCGATATAGCTGGTTTGAAAACGAAGCCGTTGATCTGTTGTCTAACAGCACCAGCAGCCAGAGCGATAGCGCCGCCACTGGCATGATTGGGGTGACCCACGAATTTGCCAACGGGCTGACACCCTATGTCGGCTATTCCGAAGGTTTCATCCAGAACATTGGTACCACCATCAGTGGCGAGACGTTGGATCCGTCTAAAAGTAAACAGTGGGAAGCCGGACTGCGCTATCAACCAACAAACAAACTAATGCTTAGCGGTGCGCTCTTTGATCTGCGCAAAACAAATGTGAAGGATTACGATCTATCCGATCCAACATTCTCAAGCTTTACACAGGTCGGTGAAGTCCGATCGCGCGGGTTTGAATTAGAAGCGCGCGGCCAGTTAACATCCAACCTTCAGGGTGTGCTGAGCTATGGGTATCTCGACTCTGAAATCATCAGCTCATCCGATGCTTCGAAGTTAGGAAATGCCAATGCAATGGCTCCTAACCACCAATTGGCGCTTTGGCTGGACTATGATGCATCGGCGGTTGTAAAAGGCCTCTCCGTTGGCGGGGGCGTCCGGTACACGTCAGAATCCTACTCTACGCAGGATAACCAGCGCCTGACCCCCAGCTACACCACCGCAGACATGTCTGTGACCTATGCCACAAGAAACTTTGACGTGAACCTGAACGTTAGCAACCTGTTTGATCGTGATTATTATGGGGTCTGTTATGACGGCTATGGCTGCGTAAATGGGGAAGGCAGAGTGATTGAGTTCTCGCTCAGCCGCCAATTTTAGTTGATGTTGCTGTCGCTCTCAGGCGGACATCATAAAACAGTTTAACCCATCTGACTTGGCGAGAGGGCGGTGTAAAAATTATCGCCCTCAATGCCGGCCTGAAAAGTTCCCTTCACCGCCGTGAGATTACCGCTTACGTCGTTTGAACCTCTCATTCGTCCGCGTTGAACACGGAGAATCTCGAGAATTAGTTTAACCGCTGCTGCCGAAGCGTTCGGCATAAGCCGATACAAACTTTACCGACTGCAAAAAGAAGAGCGATTTACGATCCACAAAGTTGATGGAGCTGCCTTTATCAAGGTGCAGGACTTGGTGGACCTAATTGAAGGTGTAGCGGCCTAATGAAAGCAGCGCGCTCATCATGGGGGGCTAATTAGAGGGCGCAGCAATCAACCAAAAATTTTAACATTAAAAATCAATTACTTAATTAGGTAAAGTGGTGCGGGCGGGGGGACTCGAACCCCCACGGGCATACGCCCAACAGATTTTAAGTCTGGTGTGTCTACCATTCCACCACGCCCGCAACACGCGCACCATACAATGCATCAGCGAAGTGTAAATATGTCAAATGCCCCGTTACCGCCGCCACTTTGCTGTCAGGCCTCAGGTAGCCACAATTACATGCCTTCTGACAACATGACTTCTTTAACTGCTTCCATCGCAACATAAGTTGAGGTCGACCCGACGTGAGGCAACGCTGATATCGTGTCCCCTAAGAACGCGCGATAGCTGGCCATGTCGCGTGTCCGTACTTTTAGCAAATAGTCAAAGTTACCCGCGATCATGTGGGCTTGCTCAATCTGGGGCACACGGGTCACTGCTGAATTGAACGCCTCCAGTGCGGCCTCGCGCGTATCCGTCAGGCGCACCTCGACAAATGCCACATGATCCAACCCCAAGCGTATTGGATTTAACATAGCTCGGTAGCCCAGAATGACGCCGTTTTCCTCCAGCCGTCGCAAACGCGCCTGCGTTGGGGATTTGGATAGTCCAATACGTTTGGCAAGGTCGGTAATACTGATCCGGCCATCCTCGGCCAGAGTACTAAGAATCGCCTGATCAAATCGATCTAGATCAGAAGTGCTTTCCACTGTATCTTCCCGTAAATTAAGACAATTCACCCTCAAAACACATCAACTTTAGTCAACATGCCTTTCAATTACGCCCCATACTAGTCAAATATTACATTTGGAGCAAGCTAATGGCACGTGATACTTCCCCTTCCCTGCGGGCTAGCATTGATGCAGGCACTTATGGCGATGCAAATACCGTGCTGGAAACATTGATCCAGACGGCAGCATTGAGCAGTGCCGACCGCAGTAACATCTGCGCAGCCGCCGCTGGCCTTGTGCGCAATATTCGCGGCGCGACGTCGCCCGGGATGATGGAAGTATTTCTCGCTGAGTACGGCCTTTCTACTGATGAAGGTGTCGCCCTCATGTGTTTGGCCGAGGCACTGTTGCGCGTGCCAGACGCCGAGACGATGGATGCCCTGATCGAAGATAAGATCGCGCCATCAGATTGGGGGCGCCACATGGGCCACTCCACCTCGACAATGGTGAATGCGTCTACATGGGCTTTGATGCTGACGGGCCGTGTTCTGGATGACGAACAACCCGGACCCGTCCGCCACCTGCGCGCTGCGATCAAACGTATGGGCGAACCTGTGATCCGCACGGCCGTGGCCCACGCCATGAAAGAAATGGGCCGACAATTTGTTTTGGGAGAAGACATTAAAGGTGCGATGAAACGCGCCGCAGGGATGGAAGCCCTGTCGTCTATACACATCTGACGCCGCCGACGAAGAGGATAGGGTAGCCAACGAGTGGCGCCGGATGCGAAAAGACAAAACGGAAGAGGGAAGAA
>ERZ1027208.198-NODE-198-length-29139-cov-7.856347_pt1 | contig 29139 bp, 30 predicted proteins | sample MGYA00520867_ERZ1027208 | MGnify/ENA primary metagenome ERZ1027208 (study PRJEB33311, sample SAMEA4378413) | marine metagenome | biome: Marine biome; feature: Fjord; material: Water | collected 2014-07-20T08:00:00Z/2014-07-... | depth 75 m ...
GTAAACACATTGGTCTATCTCATCGTGAGCCTGTTGGTGATGTGGGCGATCATGGCGTGAACATGCCACCTCGTATTGCGGTCACACCTGAGCAGATAAGTTTGATCGTATCCGAATTTTACACTCGGGTGCGGTCAAATCCTGCATTGGGGCCTGTTTTTGCAAAGCACGTACAGGATTGGCCTGCGCATGAAGAAAAGATAGCGGGCTTCTGGCGCAATGCCTTGCTGTATGAGCGATCCTATGACGGAAATCCGATGCTAAAACACAAAAATGCAGGAGATGTGCGTGCGCTCCACTTTCCGATCTGGCTTGAGATTTTTGACGAGGTGTTAACTCAATATTTACCTCCAGAATTGGCGCAACAATGGTCGGTGTTGGCTCATCGCATCGGGCGTGGTTTGGCGTTTGGATTGCACCCCGAAGCGGACGCAGGCGGTGTGCCGCAGTTGAGAGGTTAGGCTGAGCGTTTTCAACGTATGCATTTTATAACTTACTCTTTTAGTTGGTTATTTGATCTCACCTACATGGCAGGGCTGTTTCGGGTTCCACTGATCATCGGTAACGACTTTTGAAGGAAAAACGTGGCACCTTTCCACTGTTCATCCCGTTGACCCTAGCGGCCCACGGGGCTAAACCCATCAAAAGCGTCGAGCGGGGCGTTGAGCCCCAGCCATCCAAGAAAGGAGCCACCCTTGGACGATATGCTTAGGGAATACCTGCCCATCCTCATTTTTCTGGGCGTTGCCATTGGCTTAGGCCTTGCTCTTATCCTTGCAGCCGTTGTTTTGGCGGTGCGCAATCCGGACCCCGAGAAGGTTTCGGCATATGAATGCGGGTTCAATGCATTCGATGATGCACGGATGAAATTCGATGTGCGATTCTATCTCGTGTCGATCCTGTTCATTATTTTCGATCTGGAAATCGCATTTTTGTTCCCATGGGCTGTCGCATTTGCCGACATTTCGATGGCGGCGTTTTGGTCGATGATGATCTTCCTTGCGGTTCTAACCGCAGGCTTTGCTTACGAATGGAAGAAAGGGGCGCTCGAATGGCAGTAACCCAGACAAACATGCCCGCAACCGCTGGCATGGACCGCGATGTGGCGACACAGCAATTGAACGCGTCCTTGCAGGACAAAGGGTTCTTGCTGACCTCTACTGAGGATCTGATTAACTGGGCGCGCACCGGCTCGCTGCACTGGATGACCTTTGGTCTGGCCTGTTGTGCGGTTGAGATGATGCACACCTCCATGCCACGTTACGATCTTGAGCGCTTTGGTACGGCACCGCGCGCCAGCCCGCGCCAGTCCGACCTGATGATTGTGGCGGGAACGCTGACCAACAAAATGGCACCGGCACTGCGCAAGGTTTATGACCAGATGCCAGAGCCACGCTATGTGATCTCGATGGGGTCCTGTGCGAATGGCGGTGGCTACTACCACTATAGCTATAGCGTTGTGCGCGGCTGTGACCGGATTGTGCCGGTCGACATTTACGTGCCGGGCTGCCCACCTACCGCAGAGGCGCTGCTGTATGGCATCATGCAGCTGCAACGCAAAATGCGCCGTACAGGGACGATCGTGCGTTGATCCGCGCGTGTGAAAGGAAAACACGATGAGTGACGCACTGAATGAACTTGGTGGTTATATCGAGACCAAACGCCCTGACTGTGTACTGGGCTGGGATGTATCCCATGGTGAGCTGAACCTTGATGTGACGCTGGCCAATATCACGGGTCTGGTAGAGTTTTTGAAAACGGATGCGACCTGCCGCTTTACGTCGCTGGTGGATATCACCGCTGTTGATTACACAGGCCGCGCCAAGCGGTTTGATGTGGTTTACCACTTCCTGTCCATGTACCAAAACCAACGCATTCGCCTACGCGTCGCGACACGCGAAGAGGACATGGTGCCATCGCTGGTGTCCATTCACCCCTCAGCCAATTGGTTCGAGCGTGAAGTGTTCGACATGTTCGGCATCCTGTTTAGCGGCCACCCCGATTTGCGCCGCCTGCTAACCGACTACGGTTTCCGCGGCTATCCACTGCGCAAGGACTTCCCAACAACGGGTTATACCGAAGTGCGTTACGACGAGGCGGAAAAACGGGTAGTCTATGAACCTGTTTCGCTGGTTCAGGAATACCGCCAGTTTGATTTCATGTCTCCATGGGAGGGTGCTGAGTACATCCTGCCGGGCGACGAGAAGACTGAGGCGGCGAAGTGATGGAGCTGGTGATTTCTCTTTATGGTGAAGTATTAGCCACGGTTGCTTTTTTGCTTTCTGTATCGCCTTTTTTAAAAATGCTCGCGAACAAACCGCACCAATCTTGTGTCGCACAGTGTCGCAGCAGGTCTCGGATCGACGCACGGTGTAGCACTCAAAATTTTAATTTCGGGGGTCGATTGACATGATGGACGGCACCAAAGGTTTCGAAGACGCCCTCACAGGCGAACAGAAAATCCGCAATTTCAACATCAACTTTGGCCCCCAGCACCCTGCGGCCCACGGCGTTTTGCGTCTGGTGCTAGAGCTGGACGGCGAAATTGTTGAACGCTGCGATCCCCACATCGGCCTGCTACACCGTGGCACCGAAAAGCTGATGGAATCGCGCACGTATCTGCAAAATCTGCCGTATTTCGACCGGTTGGATTATGTAGCCCCGATGAACCAAGAGCACGCATGGTGCTTGGCGATTGAGCGCCTGACAGGTGTTGAAGTACCCCGCCGCGCAAGCCTAATCCGTGTGTTGTACTCCGAGATTGGCCGCATCCTGAGTCACCTTCTGAACGTGACAACGCAGGCGATGGACGTTGGCGCGCTGACCCCACCGTTGTGGGGGTTTGAAGAACGCGAAGATCTAATGATCTTTTATGAACGTGCCTGTGGCGCGCGCCTGCACGCGGCGTATTTTCGCCCCGGCGGTGTGCATCAGGACCTGCCGGAAGCGCTGATCGATGATATCGAAACGTGGACGCATAAGTTCTTGAGCGGCTTCATGGTGGATATCGATACGCTGCTGACGGAAAACCGGATTTTCAAACAGCGTAACGTTGATATTGGCGTTGTGAGCGAGCAGGATATTTCTGACTGGGGATTCTCCGGTGTGATGGTTCGTGGTTCTGGCCTTGCATGGGATTTGCGCCGCGCGCAGCCCTATGAATGTTATGACGAGTTTGAGTTCCAAATTCCGACGGGCGTAAATGGCGACTGCTATGACCGCTATTTGGTGCGGATGGAAGAAATGCGTCAATCGGCCAGCATCATGTTACAAGCGATTGAAAAGCTGCGTGCACCCGAAGGGAAGGGCGATGTCCTTGCCCGTGGTAAGATCACACCACCTAATCGTACAGATATGAAAACATCGATGGAAAGCCTGATTCACCACTTCAAGCTGTACACTGAAGGATTCCACGTTCCTGCTGGCGAAGTTTATGCGGCCGTTGAAGCGCCCAAGGGCGAGTTCGGTGTCTATTTGGTTGCTGATGGCTCCAACAAACCCTACCGCGCCAAAATTCGCGCGCCGGGCTATCTACACCTGCAGGCGATGGACTACCTTGCGAAAGGTCACCAGCTGGCTGATGTCGCTGCGATCATCGGTACGATGGATATCGTGTTTGGTGAGGTGGACCGCTAATGCGGTTTGCAGCATTCATTGTGATGATGTCGGCGACTTCGGTCGCCGCATCGGGCAAGAAATCTGAATTGATTGATGCAATGAATGCCAATGGCTGCATGATGACCACTGCACAAGCGAATGAGCAGATGCCTCAGTTGGGTATTGATCGGGCGACGGCGATTGCGCTGTCGCGGGAAATGATGGCGGATGGTATTGCCAAATTCGCTGATGATGAAGAAACGCTGCTGCTGCTGCCACCCGCGTGCAAAAGCTAAAGCGACAAGGACAAAATTATGCTGCGTAGATTGCACCCCGAACAACCCGATGCTTTTGCCTTTACCCCAGCCAACCAGGCATGGGCCGAGGCTCAGATCACGAAATACCCTGAGGGTCGTCAGGCTTCAGCGATCATTCCGCTGCTGTGGCGTGCGCAAGAGCAGGAAAGATGGCTGTCGCGTCCCGCGATTGAGCATGTCTGCGAAATGCTGGGATTGGCCTATATTCGCGGTCTCGAAGTGGCGACATTCTACTTTATGTTCCAATTACAGCCGGTTGGTTCTGTGGCGCATATTCAGGTTTGTGGCACGACGTCCTGCATGATCTGCGGCGCCGAAGACCTGATCGGAATTTGCAAAGAAAAGATCGCCAAGAACGCGCATGAGCTGTCGGCTGATGGCAAGTTCTCTTGGGAAGAGGTCGAATGTCTGGGGGCGTGTTCCAACGCACCGATGGCGCAGATTGGTAAAGATTATTACGAAGACCTCACTGGGGCGCGTTTTACCGAGATGTTGGACGAGCTGGCCGCCGGCAAGGTCCCCACACCGGGCCCACAAAATGGCCGCTACGGTTCTGAACCACTAGGCGGTTTGACCTCTTTGATCGAACATGACAGTGGCAAAACGCAGTATAACGCGTCTGTGCAGCTCGCCACTGATATCGGCGATACCGTAAAACGGATTGATGGCACAGAAGTACCATTGCTTGCTCCGTGGCAGGGCAGTGCAGCGAATAAAACCAAAAAGCCAGCCAAGGCCGCGACCGAGGCGAAAGCAGTTGCGCAGGAAAAGGCTAAACCTGCGGCAAAGACAGAGCAAGAGACCCCCGTTTCAGGCGCGGGCAAGAAGCCACGTACGATGAGTGCGCCACGCAAATCTGGTGCTGATGACCTCAAGTTGATCAAGGGCGTTGGGCCCAAGCTTGAGAAGACTGTGAATTCTATGGGTTTTTTCCATTTTGACCAAATAGCAAAATGGGGGCAAGATGAACTTGCTTGGGTTGATCAAAATCTTGAGGGTTTCAAGGGCCGCGCATCGCGTGACGGTTGGGTTGAACAGGCGCAAAAGCTGGCGCGAGGGGAAGAGACAGAATTTTCCGCAAAAGCCAGCAAAGATGGCCGTTACGATTAACGGTCGCCACAATCCATCTGGGGGATAGTTTTTTAGTATGGTTTCTAACAATAACAACACGGACTGCGCGAACACTTGTCGGTGGATCGCTGCGCTGATTGGCCTGTTGGGCTTTGTCATTTTTTTCTGGATGGCGGACTACCGCTTTATCTCGTCTCTTTTGCTTGCTGCGTTGGCTGGCATTGGATCTTGGTTCATTTTAAAATTGATGCTTTGCAACGATGAAACGAGCAGTGCTGAGGCGCCTTCGTCTGATCCGCTTGCGACCACTGCCGTTGCTTCAAGCGCAGATGGCGCAGCCGTTATTAAGACTTCGGCACCCTCAGAAGCGACAAGTTCAGTCAAAGAAAATACTGTAGCGGCGGCGGCCTCTAGTGCCGCAGTCGTGAGTACTGCGACACCGGCGGCGTTCGCTGTTAAACCGTCAGCGCCTCTTGCTGGCGAGAAAGAACTTGCAGAACGTAAGGGCGATTGGAAGTACGAAGCGCCTGTTGTTGAAAAAGCGCCAGCCAAAGCCAAGGCTCCCGCCAAAACCAAAGCTCCTGCAAAGGCTGCTTCTGGGACTAAAGCTCCGGCAAAAGCGGCGGTTAAGGCCAAAGCGCCTGCAAAAGCAGCTACTGCGACTAAAGCTAAAGCTCCGGCAAAAGCGGCGACTAAGGCCAAAGCACCTGAAAAACCGGCTGCTGCAACTAAGGCCAAAGCTCCGGCAAAGGCCAAAGCGGCGGATGCCAAGCCTGCGGCACTGCTGAGTGCGGCGCGCCCTGAAGGTAAAGATGACCTCAAGCTGATTAGCGGTGTTGGTCCCAAGCTAGAGCAAACGTTGAATGATCTGGGTGTCTATCACTACGATCAGGTTGCCAAGTGGAAGAAGAAAGACATCGCTTGGGTTGATGACAATCTACGCTTTAAGGGCCGGATTGAACGGGATGACTGGATGTCACAAGCCAAGATTTTGGCCAAAGGCGGCGAGACAGAATTCTCTAAGAAGAAAAAGAAGACATAAGTTAGGAGCTGTTCGTGGCGCAAAACGACGAAAAATTGTCGCGCGACGGACGACGCCTTGCTTTGGTAAGTGTTGTAGGCGCGTTCGCCTTTATGGGGATCGAGTTTGCAGGGGCCACCCTTGGGTGGCCCAATCAGACAATGGGCCTGTTGGAACTTGGCGTTGCCGCCGTGTTTCTATGGGTTTTTATACAAGCATTCAGAATGTGGCGGCAGCGCCAATCTGAGAAAGACGGATGAGCACCATGTTGCAGGACCAAGACCGGATTTTTACCAACATCTACGGCATGCATGACCGCACCTTGAAGGGGGCGCAAACGCGTGGCCATTGGGATGGCACTGCCGCGATCATCAAAAAAGGTCGTGACTGGATCATTGACGAGATGAAAGCATCAGGTCTGCGGGGCCGTGGTGGCGCGGGTTTCCCGACAGGTCTGAAATGGTCTTTCATGCCCAAAGAGTCCGATGGACGCCCATCTTATCTGGTCGTCAACGCGGATGAATCCGAACCAGGCACATGTAAAGACCGCGAGATCATGCGCCATGATCCGCACACGTTGATTGAGGGCTGCTTGATCGCGTCTTTCGCAATGAACGCTAACGCCTGTTACATCTACATCCGTGGTGAATACATTCGCGAAAAAGAAGCGCTTCAGGCTGCTATTGATGAGGCCTATGACGCTGGTCTGGTTGGGAAAAACGCGGCCAAGTCTGGCTGGGATTTTGACATCTATCTACACCACGGAGCAGGGGCCTATATCTGCGGTGAAGAAACTGCGCTGCTGGAAAGCCTTGAAGGCAAAAAGGGTATGCCGCGGATGAAGCCGCCATTCCCCGCGGGCGCTGGCCTGTATGGCTGCCCGACAACTGTGAACAATGTTGAATCTATCGCTGTGGTGCCAACTATTCTGCGCCGTGGTGGCGGATGGTTTGCAGGCTTTGGGCGCCCAAATAACGCAGGCACCAAGCTGTTTGCGATCTCGGGACACGTGAACAACCCTTGCGTGGTTGAAGAAGCAATGAGCATCTCGTTCGAAGAACTGATTGAAAAGCACTGCGGCGGTATTCGTGGTGGTTGGGACAACCTCAAAGCTGTGATCCCTGGTGGATCGTCGGTTCCGATGGTCCCGGGCAAAGCGATGCGCAATGCGACGATGGATTTTGATTATCTGCGCAATGATCTGCAATCGGGCCTTGGCACGGCAGCCGTGATTGTGATGGATCAAAAGACGGACGTTATCAAAGCGATCTGGCGTCTGGCAAAATTCTATAAGCACGAAAGCTGTGGGCAGTGTACGCCGTGCCGTGAAGGTACGGGCTGGATGATGCGCGTGATGGACCGTCTGGTGAAGGGCGATGCAGAGCCCGAAGAAATTGACATGTTGCTAGATGTGACCAAGCAAATCGAAGGCCACACAATTTGTGCGCTTGGCGATGCGGCGGCTTGGCCTATCCAAGGTTTGATCCGTCACTTCCGTGGCGACATTGAAGACCGGATTGCCCATAAACGCGGTGGCAAAACCGCTGCTGTTGCGGCGGAATAAGTGATGGAAATGTTCGCTGAGTATAGCCATGCAATTGCCTCATTGGGCATTTGGGCCATTCTGATATCTGTCCTTTCAGGATATTCTACAATTGGTCGTAGCGCGGAAAAGCGCTGCGAGTGCGGCAAGCCAAAGCGAGATTATAGCGATCCGGTGTACCGCCGCGAACGTGCGTTTATGAATGCTGTCGAATGGGCTGGCCCATTTATCGCCGCAACTGTGGCAGGCATTCTGATTGGTGCAAATCCGTTCATGGTTAATTTGTTTGCTTCGATCTTTGTCGTTGCAAGGATCGCCATGGCAATAGTTCACACCGCAACTGAGAACCAGGCAATGCGCTCACTGTTCTTTGCGATTGGGTTCTTTTGCGTCTTGGGGCAGGCTATTCTCTCGGTTGTAACAGCGCTCTGATTGGCTTTTTGCCTAAGGCGTTAGACAGCCGTACGTTGCTGGATATCGGCAACGGGGGCAGAACGAAGAAGCTCTGGCCCTACCTAGCAATTTGCGCAATAACAGGCGTAAAGACGCGTAACAAACCGCACCGATCAGTGTGTAGGAGATAGTGATGAAAAGTTGGACAGGTATTGCGCTATGCGCGGGACTTCTTACTGGTTGCAGCTCGACCGAAGATCGTATCTTTTTTGACGGGCAATTCTATAACGCGAAGCTCCGCAAGGTTGAGCGTCAGCTTGATCAGTTTATCGTGACAGTTAAGCCCGTTTCTAAATCGCTTGCCGGTGCACGTGAAGCTGGGCGTTACGAAGCGGTCGTTCACTGTGTGAACAGTTTCGGCAGCTCTGATATCATTTGGTCTGCGGGGCCTGATGCGGACGAGAGCGCGCTGAATATCGAAAAAGATACACTGACATTGCAGGGGCGCTGCCCCAACGCAAATTAACGATTTGAAGGCGCTTTTTCCGTTAGGATCGGCGTTGTTATTGCATAACAAAGGAACAAAACCTCATCTGCAGACAAGGGCAAAGGCCCAACTTTGTACTTGAGGAGAGAGAATATGCGTAAACTGGTTATAACATTGAGTATTGTTGCCATGACTGCAGGCACCGTGTCTGCAAAACAGCCATTGCGCGAGGTGAGCGCGGTGGATGATGCCGTTTTTGACGTGCTGATGGCTGACAAAATTCGCAAAGAGTGCCCTGATATTGGGGCGCGGGTTATTAAGGCACTTACGCTTTATCGTTCTGTACGTTCAAAGGCGCGGTCTTTGGGGTATACGGACGATGAGATCGAGGCCTATGGCGACTCGAAACAGGAAAAAGCGCGTATGCGTGCCAAAGGTGAAGCATATTTGCGCGCCAATGGGGTTGTAGCATCGGACCCGCAAAGTTATTGCGCGGTAGGGCGCAAAGAGATTCAAAAATCGAGCCGCATTGGCTCGTTGCTGAGAGAAAAGTGACATCATGAGCGATATTCGCAAGATCATCATCGACGGTAACGAAGTTGAAGCCGAGGGAGCGATGACGCTCATTCAGGCGTGTGAGCAGGCGGGCGTGGAAGTTCCACGCTTTTGCTACCACGAGCGGCTTACGATCGCAGGCAACTGTCGGATGTGTCTTGTCGAAGTTGTCGGTGGTCCGCCTAAGCCCGCAGCAAGCTGCGCAATGCAGGTACGTGATCTGCGCCCCGGTCCCGAAGGCCAGCCGCCGGTTGTAAAAACTAACTCGCCTATGGTTAAGAAAGCCCGCGAAGGTGTGATGGAATTTTTGCTCATCAACCATCCGCTTGATTGCCCGATCTGTGATCAGGGTGGTGAGTGTGACCTGCAGGACCAAGCCATGGCATATGGCGTTGATTTTTCCCGTTACCGCGAGCCAAAGCGCGCCACTGACGACCTGGATCTTGGCCCACTGGTAGAAACCCACATGACGCGCTGCATCTCTTGCACACGCTGCGTGCGATTCACTACCGAAGTTGCAGGCATCACTCAGATGGGCCAAACGGGTCGCGGTGAAGATGCCGAGATTACAGCTTACCTTGGTGAAACGCTCGACAGTAATCTGCAGGGTAACATCATTGATTTGTGTCCAGTTGGCGCTCTTGTTTCCAAGCCTTATGCATTTACGGCGCGCCCGTGGGAGCTGAGCAAGACAGAATCTATCGATGTGATGGATGCGCTTGGCTCAAACATCCGAGTGGATACAAAGGGCCGCGAAGTGATGCGCTTTTTGCCGCGCAACAATGACGGCGTGAACGAGGAATGGATTTCAGACAAAACGCGTTTTGTTTGGGATGGCCTGCGCAAGCAACGTTTGGATACTCCGTATATCCGTGAGAACGGAAAACTGCGCAAAGCAGAATGGCCCGAAGCACTGGCCGCAGTCGCCGCAGCGATGAAGGACAAGAAACTGGGCGGCCTTATTGGCGATCTGGTTCCAACCGAAGCCGCATTTGCGCTTAAGCAGCTGATCGAAGGGCAGGGCGGTTCTGTTGAATGCCGTACTGACGGTGCAAAGCTGCCTGCCGGTAATCGTTCAGGTTATGTAGGCACCGCGAAAATCGAAGACATTGATACCGCTGAGGCGATCATGCTGATTGGCGCAAACCCTGCTGTTGAGGCTCCCGTTCTAAACGCGCGGATCCGTAAGGCATGGACACGCGGCGCAGGTATTGGTGTGGTTGGTCCAAAGGTCGACCTGACCTATGAAACCATGCACATCGGTGATGGCCCTGAAATCCTGAATGAACTGCTCAAGCGGGATCATACTGATGTTGCTGGCAAGCCATCGTTGATTATCGTGGGCGTTGGCGCACTGGCGCGTGCAGACGGAGCCGAAGTTCTGGCTGCTGCAATGGCACTGGCAGAAAGCACAAAATCCGGATTTATGGTTCTGCACACTGCTGCAGGCCGGGTTGGGGCGATGGATGTTGGTGCGACATCTGAGGGCGGCATCAGTGATGTTACCTCAGCTGAGGTGATTTATAACCTTGGCGCTGATGAGGGTGACATTCCCGCAGGTCCATTTGTGATTTATCAAGGCTCGCATGGGGATCGTGGCGCACATCGCGCAGACATCATTTTGCCAGCGGCGGCCTATACCGAAGAAGGTGGTTTGTTTGTGAACACCGAAGGGCGTCCACAGCTTGCACAACGGGCTGGCTTTGCGCCGGGGCAAGCAAAAGAAAGCTGGGCAATTCTTCGTGCGCTTAGCGCCGAAATGGACGCGACATTACCGTATGATTCGCTGGCGTCCTTGCGTCAGGCCCTGGTTAGCGCGCACCCGCACTTGGGCAAAGTGGACCAAGTTGTTGAAAATGATTGGATGCCAACAGCGCAAGGCACGCTTGCTTCGGCTCCGTTCTCGTATGCCATTGCTGATTTTTATCTCAGCAATCCAATTGCGCGGGCATCTAGCCTGATGGCTGAATTATCGGCCAACGCAAAGGCCCGCCGTACGGAGGCGATGGCAGCGGAGTGAAGCAGGTAAGCCTTTTAGCGCTTGTAGCGCTGGCAGCTTGTGAGCCCGCGACGCCGACGGCAGAAGATTTTATCCCTGAATACAAGGGGGTGGAGACAGTGTTGTTAGATGGTGATTTGGTGCAGTTTAATGTTGCGATGACAAAGGCGCGTGCGTCAGAAAATGTCGCAGCCTATGCAGAATGTGCTGCGGCGCAGTATACGTTAATACGAGGGTATGGATTTGCACGGCATGTAAGGACAAATGTGGCGATTGAGGCTGGCATTTGGCGAGCTGATGCTGTTTACACGATCTCGCCGAGCCTGCCAAAAGGCTTGAAGACTATTGATGCTGAGGTGGTTACACAAAACTGCCGTGAACAGGGCATCCCGACGGTGTGAGGACCTATGGCTGACTTCTTTTTTAACACGACGCTGGGGATGATCCTGCTGATCATCGGTCAGATTTTTCTCGTTGTGATTCCACTGCTACTGGCATTGGCGTTCCTCATGTATGCGGATCGCAAAATCTGGGCGAGCGTACAGCTGCGTCGGGGACCGAACGTCGTAGGGGTCTATGGCCTGCTGCAATCTTTTGCAGATTTCGGAAAGTACATCGTCAAAGAGATTGTAGTGCCTGCGGGCGCTGATCGTCCGGTGTTCTTCCTTGCTCCGATGGTGAGTTTGGTCATGGCGCTGGTTGCTTGGGCGGTGATCCCGTTCAACGATGGCTGGGTCCTGTCTGACATCAATGTCGCGATCCTGTTTGTTTTCGCTGTGTCCTCCCTTGAGGTCTACGGCGTAATTATGGGCGGTTGGGCTTCCAACTCGAAATACCCCTTCCTTGGCTCGCTTCGCTCCGCGGCTCAGATGATCTCTTATGAGGTTTCCATCGGCTTGATCATCATTGGTGTGATCATCTCGACTGGCTCCATGAACTTTAGTGGCATCGTCGCAGCCCAAGACAGCAGCTATGGTTTGCTGAGTTGGTACTGGTTGCCGCACTTCCCGATGTTGATCTTGTTCTTCATCTCCGCGCTTGCTGAAACAAACCGCCCGCCGTTTGACCTCCCCGAAGCGGAATCAGAATTGGTTGCCGGTTATCAGGTCGAATATTCGTCCACGCCATTCTTGCTGTTCATGATCGGTGAACTGGTGGCTGTGGTTCTGATGTGCGCGCTGATCTCATTGATGTTCTTTGGTGGTTGGTTGTCACCAATCCCAGGTTTGCCAGATGGCATCTTCTGGATGATCGCCAAAATGGGCATCGTCTTCTTCTTCTTCTCGCTAATCAAAGCGATCACACCGCGCTACCGTTATGACCAGTTGATGCGCTTGGGTTGGAAAGTATTCCTACCGTTCTCATTATTCTGGGTTGTATTCGTGGCCTTTGCGGCAAAATTTGGATGGTTCTGGGGTATCTATGCCCGCTGGACCGTAGGGGGCTGATGCAATGACCGACTATACACGTCACGCCAAATACTTCTTGTTGCAGGATTTTTACCAAGGCATGAAGCTGGGCATCAAATATATGTTCAAGCCGAAGGCGACGATCAACTACCCACATGAGAAGGGGCCTTTGTCGCCTCGTTTCCGTGGGGAGCACGCGCTTCGCCGTTACGCAAATGGTGAAGAACGTTGCATCGCCTGTAAATTGTGTGAGGCTGTTTGTCCCGCGCAAGCGATTACGATCGATGCTGAACCACGCGAAGACGGCTCGCGCCGGACCACGCGGTATGACATTGACATGACAAAATGCATCTATTGCGGTTTTTGTCAGGAAGCCTGTCCTGTGGATGCGATTGTTGAAGGTCCAAACTTTGAGTTCTCAACAGAGACGCGCGAAGAATTGTACTATGACAAGTCAAAGCTGCTGGAAAACGGTGATCGCTGGGAAGCAGAGATCGCCCGCAACCTAGAAATGGATGCACCCTACCGATGACACACAGGGCCACCCAGACAGGCAGCCAGAAAAACAAAGGCGCGCAAGCGTCTCTGTATAGGTGTGCGGTATGAGCGACAGCAATCCTTGGGACGATATGATGAAGCAGGCGCAGGAAATGGCAAAGTCATTTCCCGCGATGGATGCATTTTCGCCCAAGGGATTTGAATCCATGATGGGGCTGATGCCTAAGGACATGATGGAGACGTTCTTTGGTAATAAATTGAACCCTGACGGGTTGGATGCAAAGACAAGGCTGTTGTTGACGCTTGCAGGTCTTACGATGCAAGGCGCACAAAACGATAGCGCAGTGCGTCAGACCGTGCGCCACGCGATCGAGGCAGGGGCGCATAAACAACAAATTATTGAGACAATTGGCCAGATGTCTGCCTTTGCGGGAATTCCCGCAATGCAGCGCGCAATGGAACTGGCCCAAGAAGTTCTGGACGACAGCGAGTCGCCCGAGAAAACGGAAGGTGACGCATGAGCGTTTTTGCATTTTATCTTTTTGCGGTTTGCGTGATTGCCGGTGGTCTGTTCACGGTCATCAGCCGCAACCCTGTTCACTCGGTCCTTTGGCTGATCTTGTCGTTCTTATCTGCTGCTGGCCTTTTTGTTCTGCTGGGTGCCGAATTTGTCGCGATGTTGTTGATCATCGTTTACGTGGGGGCGGTTGCAGTACTGTTCCTGTTTGTTGTGATGATGCTTGATGTCGACTTTGCCGAACTGAAGGCGGAGATGGCGAAATACATGCCGTTGGCCCTGCTGATCGGTATCGTGATCCTAATGCAGTTTGTTCTGGCCTTTGGCGCGTGGGAAACCAACGCCGCGGCGGATGGCTTGCGCACACAGGTCACCGATACCGACGTTTCCAACACGGCCGCTTTGGGCTTGATCCTGTATGATGAATATTTCCTGTTGTTCCAGCTGTCGGGTTTGATCCTGCTGGTTGCGATGATTGGCGCGATTGTACTAACGCTACGCCATCGTGGTGATGTTAAACGCCAAGACGTGGTTGCACAGATGATGCGCGATCCGGCCAAGGCAATGGAACTGCATGACGTAAAACCGGGGCAGGGTCTGTGATTGTAGCAACAACACTGTTTTTTCTAACGATGATATTTGTTGCGGTTTCGGCCGCTGCAACACGCGGGCTTTCACCCGTTAAAATAATACACTGAGGGACGACATGATCGGACTGGAACATTATCTGACTGTGGCAGCCACGCTGTTTGTCATCGGCATCTTTGGCCTTTTTCTTAACCGCAAGAACGTGATTGTTCTGCTGATGAGCATTGAATTGATGTTGTTGGCAGTGAACATCAATCTGGTCGCCTTCTCTAGCTTTCTTGGAGATTTGGTAGGGCAGGTGTTCATGTTGTTCGTTCTTACCGTTGCGGCTGCCGAAGCTGCGATTGGTCTGGCCATTCTGGTTTGTTTCTTCAGAAACCGCGGCACCATCGCCGTGGAAGACGTCAACGTGATGAAGGGCTGAGGACATGGAAATTACACTCCTCTTTGCACCGCTTATTTGTTCGCTCCTGTGCGGCTTTGGCTGGAAAATTATAGGCGAGAACGCGGCATGCTGGATCGCTACAGGCGGTTTGTTCCTTTCCGCCTTTCTAAGTTGGATCGTCTTCTTAACGTTTGATGGAACCACAGAAACTGTTCAAATTTTGCGGTTTATTGAATCTGGTAGCCTCAGCACAGATTGGTCGTTCCGCCTTGATCGTTTGACGGCAATCATGCTGATTGTGATCACAACTGTTTCTAGTCTCGTGCACCTCTATTCCTTTGGTTACATGGCGCATGACGATCACTTCGGCGAAGGCGTAAGTTACAAGCCGCGCTTCTTTGCGTATCTGTCGTTCTTTACCTTCGCGATGTTGATGCTCGTGACTTCCAACAACCTTGTTCAGATGTTCTTTGGTTGGGAAGGGGTTGGCGTTGCGTCTTACTTGTTGATCGGTTTCTACTACAAAAAACCGTCCGCAAATGCCGCGGCGATCAAAGCGTTTGTGGTTAACCGTGTCGGTGACTTTGGCTTTGCCCTTGGTATCTTTGCTCTGTTCATGTTGACCGATAGCATCAACTTTGACGATATCTTTGCCGCCGCACCTGAGCTGGCCGAAACCTCTATTCGTTTCTTGTGGACTGACTGGAACGCGGCGAACCTTATCGCCTTCCTCCTGTTTGTTGGTGCGATGGGTAAATCTGCTCAGCTGTTCTTGCACACTTGGTTGCCGGACGCGATGGAAGGGCCTACGCCTGTATCCGCGTTGATCCACGCAGCGACAATGGTTACCGCTGGTGTTTTCCTTGTCTGCCGCATGTCTCCAGTTATGGAATTCGCGCCTGAGGCTATGGTTTTTGTGACAGTGATTGGTGCAACGACAGCGTTTGTTGCAGCTACAATTGGTCTGGTTCAGACAGATATCAAACGCGTCATCGCGTATTCAACGATGTCCCAGCTGGGCTATATGTTTGTTGCTGCTGGCGTTGGTATGTACTCTGCTGCGATGTTCCACTTGCTGACACACGCTTTCTTTAAGGCGATGTTGTTCTTGGGCGCGGGCTCGGTCATTCATGCGATGCACCACGAGCAGGATATGAATAACTACGGTGGCCTGCGTAAAAAGATCCCATATACCTTTGGTGCAATGATGATCGGTACGTTGGCGATTACCGGTGTTGGTATCCCGCTCACGCATATTGGTTTCGCGGGCTTCTTATCCAAAGATGCGATCATCGAAAGCGCGTGGGGCGGTGGCTCTATGTACGGTTTTTGGATGCTGGTTGTTGCTGCTGCGATGACGTCGTTCTACTCATGGCGTCTGATCTTCCTCACCTTCTTTGGTGAGGCACGTGGCAACAAGCATACGCACGAGCACGCACATGAAAGCCCGATGGTCATGTTGATCCCGCTTGGTGTTCTGGCGCTTGGTGCTGTGTTCTCCGGCATGGTCTGGTATGGCAGTTTCTTTGGTTCTGCCGAACAGATGGGCAAATTCTACGGTATCCCAACAGCGGAACTCGCTGCTGGCGGTGACACCCATGTGGAAGGTTCCGAAGACAAGCACGATGCTGGACATGCCGACGCCAAACATGGCGCAGCCCCGGACGACGATGGTCACGCAAATGCGGATGATCACGGTGGTGGACATCACGGACCAGGGTTCGCTGGCAAGCCGGGGGAGGGCGCGCTGTATTTCGCACCTGACAACACGGTACTTGATGATGCACACGCTGCACCGAAGTGGGTAAAATTCAGCCCGTTCATTGCAATGCTTGGTGGATTTCTGATGGCGATGTGGTTCTACATCTGGAACCCGACGCTGCCAGCACGCCTCGCGGCGAGCCAGCGTCCGTTGTATCTGTTCCTTTTGAACAAGTGGTACTTTGACGAGATCTATAACTTTATCTTCGTTCAGCCAGCCAAGGCAGTTGGCCGCTTCTTGTGGAAACAGGGCGATGGTCGGGTGATTGATGGCGGCCTAAACGGTCTCGCGATGGGTATCATTCCATTCTTCACACGCCTCGCTGGCAAAGCGCAGTCTGGCTATATCTTTACCTACGCCTTCGCCATGGTGATCGGGATTGCGATCCTGATGACGTGGATGACCATGTCCGGAGGAGCGAAATAATGGAAAATAACTTGCTCTCTATTGTTACGTTTATGCCGGCATTGGCGGCCTTGATCCTTGTTGTCTTCCTGCGTGGCGATGACGAGGCGGCAAATCGCAATGCAAAATGGGTTGCAGTCGCTGGTACGGTTGCGTCCTTCCTTGCCTCACTATTTATGTATTCACAGTTCGATCCGTCCAACACGGGCTTTCAGATGGTAGATGAAGGCGAGTGGTTGCTTGGTCTGAACTACCGTGTTGGTGTTGATGGGATCTCGGTTCTGTTTGTGATGTTGACCACGTTTATGATGCCGTTGGTGATTGCCGCATCATGGGACGTAAACACGCGTGTAAAAGAATACATGGTGGCGTTCTTGCTGCTCGAAACATTGATGATTGGCGTTTTTGTCTCGCTTGATCTCATCCTGTTCTATCTCTTTTTCGAGGCAAGCCTGATCCCGATGTTCCTTATTATTGGAATTTGGGGCGGCGCAAACCGCATTTACGCCAGCTTTAAGTTTTTCCTCTATACCTTCTTTGGCTCGGTGCTGATGCTGGTTGCGATGGTGGCAATGTTTGCGGATGCGGGCACAACCTGCATCGGTGGCTGCGACATTAGCTTGCTGACCCACACCTTTGGATCCGAGTCCTTCAGTATCATGGGCGTTCAGATTGTTGGTGGTATGCAAACGCTGATGTTCCTTGCGTTCTTCGCGAGCTTCGCGGTGAAAATGCCAATGTGGCCCGTCCACACATGGTTGCCAGATGCACACGTTCAGGCACCTACAGCAGGGTCTGTTGTTCTTGCTGCGATCCTGTTGAAAATGGGAGGCTACGGCTTCCTTCGTTTCTCTCTACCGATGTTCCCTGTCGGCTCCGAAGTGATTGGACCGATGATCCTGTGGATGTCAGCCATCGCAATTGTGTACACCTCGCTGGTGGCGCTGGTGCAGGAAGACATGAAAAAGCTGATCGCCTATTCATCGGTTGCGCACATGGGTTTTGTAACCATGGGCATCTTTTCAACCAACCAGCAGGGGCTGGACGGTGCGATTTTCCAGATGATCAGCCACGGCTTTATTTCCGGCGCGTTGTTCCTTGCAGTGGGTGTGATTTACGATCGCATGCACACCCGTGAGATTGACGCTTATGGTGGCCTTGTGAACCGCATGCCCGTTTTTGCATTGCTGTTCATGTTGTTCACCATGGCAAATGTCGGCCTACCGGGTACATCCGGTTTTGTTGGTGAATTCCTGACCCTGATGGGTGTCTTCCAAGTGAACACATGGGTGGCTGCGGTTGCGACCACTGGTGTGATCTTCTCGGCTGCCTATGCGCTGTGGCTTTACCGCCGTGTGGTGATGGGTGATTTGATCAAGGAAAGCCTGAAGGCAATCACTGACATGAACGCACGTGAGAAATGGATTTTTGCACCACTTGTGGTCATGACCTTATTGCTTGGCGTGTATCCCGCGCTGATCTTGGATGTGATCGGGCCGTCAGTGACTGCACTTGTTGAACAATATGATACGGCAGTGGCCGCAGCTGACGCGGTGACACACACCGCCGAAGCCCACAACTAAGGCGAGAGAAATGAATAACGATATCCTCCAGATCCTGCCTGAAATCATCTTGGCGCTTTTCGCTATCGCTGGTCTGATGGCCGGCGCATATGGCGGCAAAGACGCGATTGCGCGGCCTTTGCTGTGGGTCACAGCGGCGGTGATGATCATTGTGGCCAGCTTGGTTGCAACATCCTCAAACACAACCGTCGAAGCCTTTGGCGGCATGTTCATCAATGACGGCTTTGCGCGCTTTACCAAGGTTGTGATATTGGTTTCTGCGGCATGTGTTTTGATCATGTCCGAAGGATACATGAAGTCACGTGATCTGCTGCGGTTTGAATATCCGATATTGGTGACACTCAGCGTTGTTGGCATGATGATGATGGTGTCGGCTGGTGACTTGATGTCGCTCTACATGGGCCTCGAACTGCAATCTCTTGCGCTTTATGTTGTCGCATCCCTACGTCGTGACAGTGTGAAATCAACCGAGGCGGGGCTTAAGTACTTTGTACTTGGGGCGCTCAGCTCAGGTTTGCTGCTGTATGGCGCGTCGCTGGTCTATGGTTATGCAGGTACGACATTGTTCTCTGGTATTATTACTACTGCACATTCCGGCGAGATGTCAGTGGGCCTGTTGTTTGGTGTTGTGTTCCTGATTTCGGGCATGGCGTTCAAGGTTTCTGCCGTGCCGTTCCACATGTGGACACCGGACGTCTATGAAGGCTCACCAACACCAGTCACTGCATTCTTTGCCACTGCACCCAAAGTCGCTGCGATGGCATTGTTTGCACGGGTGTTGCATGACGCCTTTGGCAATGCAGTTAGCGACTGGAGCCAGATCGTGGCGCTGTTGTCAGTTCTGTCGATGTTTCTTGGTGCGGTTGCGGCGATTGGCCAGACCAATATCAAACGCCTGATGGCTTTCTCTTCGATTGCACACATGGGTTATGCGCTTATGGGTGTGGCGGCTGGTACTGCCTTTGGTGTGCAGGCGATGCTTGTGTACATGGCGATCTACGTGACGATGAACGTGGGTGTATTCGCCTTTATCCTACTGATGGAAAAAGACGGCGCGCCGGTTACGGATATCTCGTCGCTCAACATGTATTCGAAAAGCCACCCAGGACGCGCATTGGCGCTGTTGGTGCTTATGTTCAGCCTAGCAGGTGTTCCACCGTTCCTTGGCTTCTTTGGAAAGCTTTACGTGCTGCGGGCAGCATATGAGGGTGGTCTTGCGTGGTTGGCCATTGCAGGTGTGATCGCCAGTGTCATCGGTGCATTCTATTATCTGCGGATTGTTTTCTACATGTACTTTGGCGATGCGAAAACAGATACGCTCGATAAGAACCGCGGTGGCGTGTTGGGCGGCTTTGTTATGGCGTCGGCGTTGATTATGGTTGTTGGTATCGTAAATATGTTCGGTGTTGAAGGTGCGGCAAAACTGGCGGCGGCAACGCTTGTTCAGTAGTCGTAAAAGGCTGCACTAGTGGCGGATTGGCCCCAAGGCTACGCGCGGCATGTCTTTGACAAGTTGGATTCCACATTGTCAGAGGCCGCGCGTATGGCACCTACGTTGCGTGGTCCTGCGTGGATCTTAGCAGGTGCACAGACCGCGGCACGCGGACGTCGGGGCAGGGCGTGGTCCACTCCCGTCGGCAACTTCGCCGGAACTCTTATTATGGCCCAAACGGGCAGCCCCGCAAATTCCGCATTGCGCAGCTTCGTCGCAAGCCTTGCGCTGTTTGAAGCCTTTGTGGAAGTTACAGGTCAGGCTGATGCCTTTGCCCTTAAATGGCCAAATGACGTGTTGCTAAAGGGCGGCAAGGTGGCTGGTATTTTACTCGAGACCGTAGGAGAGCATCTGATCATTGGTATTGGCGTGAACCTGCGGCATGCTCCAACACCTGATCAGGTCGAACCGGGTGCCGTGACTCCGATCAGTGTGTTTTCGGCAACGGGTGTTCAGGTTCAGCCAGAGGCGTTTCTGAATGCTTTGGCGTCCAGCTATGCCCGTTTTGAAGATCAGTTCACCACCTATGGCTTTGCGCCTATCCGCACTGCGTGGCTTAGCCATGCGGCCCGCATCGGCGAAGTTGTGACGGCACGTACAATGCGGGATGAGACCGTTGGTGTCTTTGAAGATGTTGACGAGGTGGGTAACCTAATCCTTAACACTGCTAAAGGCCGCGTGGCGATCACGGCGGCGGATGTCTACTTCTGAATTTGTAAGGAGGGCAGCCCATGCTCTTAGCGATTGATTGCGGGAACACAAATACTGTGTTCGCGATTTGGGATGGAACCGAGTTTATTGCGACGTGGCGGACAGCCACTGAATGGCAGCGTACGGCTGATCAGTATTACGTGTGGCTAAGTACGCTGATGAAACTTCAGGATATTGATGCCGACATCACGGATGTCATCGTGTCATCGACCGTGCCGCGTGTGGTGTGGAATTTGCGTGTGCTGGCTGATCGCTATTTCAATACGCGTCCAATCGTTGTTGGCAAACCTGAATGCGCTTTGCCCGTTGATGTGCGCGTAGACGAAGGGACGGCCGTTGGGCCTGACCGACTGGTGAACACGGTCGCGGGGTTTGATCTGTACGGCGGTGACTTGATCATTGTCGATTTTGGCACAGCGACGACTTTCGATGTCTCGGCTGAGGACGGAGCCTATATCGGGGGTGTTATTGCGCCTGGGGTGAACCTTAGTCTTGAGGCATTGCATAACGCTGCGGCCGCTTTACCGCATGTAGACATCTCTAAACCACAGCAAGTGGTGGGCACGAATACTGTTGCCTGTATGCAATCTGGCGTTTTTTGGGGTTATATCGGCCTCGTGCGTGAGATATGTGCGCGGGTAAAGGCGGAGCGTGGACGCGATATGCGTGTGGTCTCCACCGGCGGGCTCGCGCCGCTGTTTCAGCAGGCTGAGACCCTCTTTGACGAATATCATGATGATCTGACAATGCACGGCCTGACCGTGATACATAAATATAACAAGGAATTAGCTGGACAATGAGCAGCGAAAGATTAATCTACCTTCCCCTCGGTGGGGCGGGCGAAATTGGCATGAATGCCTATGTTTACGGCTACGGTAAGCCGAACAAGGAGCGACTGATTGTCGTAGACCTTGGGGTGGCATTTCCGGATATGGATACGTCGCCGGGCGTGGATTTGATTATTGCCGATATCGATTGGCTTGTGCAACGCAAGGATCGCATCGAAGCGGTGTTTGTAACCCACGCCCATGAAGACCACGTAGGCGGCATCGCCCACACCTATGATCGACTTCAAGCGCCGATTTTTGCGCGTAAATTTACTGCCAACATCGCCAAGCGTAAAATGTCTGAATACAATCACCCAGATGATGCGGTGACCATTGTTGGCACCTTCCCACATCAGGTTGATGCAGGTCCGTTCAAGGTTGGCTTCCAGCCGATCTCGCACTCGATCCCCGAAAGTTCGGCGTTGATTATTGACACGCCAGCGGGTCGCATCGTGCACTCGGGCGATTTCAAGGTTGATCTGACACCGGGTGTCGGCGAAGCATTTGATCCTGCAGCATTCGAAGAGATTGCCAAGGTCGGCGTTAAAGCGTTGATCTGTGACAGCACCAATGTCTTCAGCCAAGAGGCGGGCCGCTCAGAGGCGACATTGCCTGAGGCGATCACGGAACTGGTTGCAGGTGCATCTGGCATGGTTGTTGCGACAACATTTGCGTCTAACGTTGCGCGTGTGAAAACATTGGCTGTTGCTGGTGCCAAGGCTGGACGTTCTGTTGTGCTGTTGGGCCGCGCGATGAAGCGTATGGTTGAAGCTTCGGTAGAGACAGGGGTCCTCAAGGATTTCCCGCCAACGATCAGCCCTGAGCAAGCACGCGACATTCCGCGTGAGAACTTGATGTTGTTGGTCACCGGATCCCAAGGGGAGCGCCGCGCCGCATCTGCACAGTTGGCCCGTGGCAAATATATGGGCCTGACGATGAAGGAAGGGGATATGTTCCTTTTCTCTTCCAAGACCATTCCTGGCAACGAAAAGGGCGTTATTCGCATCATCAACCAATTCTCTGAAATCGGTGTGGATGTGGTGGATGACAGCAGTGGTAAATACCACGTGTCTGGCCACGCAAACCGTCCTGATTTGGAAACGCTGCATGACGTTATCAAACCACAGGTTCTGATCCCGATGCACGGCGAACACCGTCACTTGCGGGAACACGTCAAGATCGCGGATGCCAAAGGTCTTAAGGGTGTTCTTGCTGTGAACGGCATGATGATCGACCTATCCGGCAATGAGCCGAAGGTGGCGGAATATGTCGAAACTGGTCGTACCTATCTGGACGGTTCTGTTCAGGTTGGCGCGCTGGATGGCGTTGTCCGTGACCGTATCCGCATGGCGTTGAACGGCCACCTTACGGTGACCATTCTGATGGACGAACAGGATGAGCCTTTGGGCGATCCTTGGGTTGATGCAATGGGTCTTTCCGAAACGGGCGTTAGCAAAGCACCACTGATTGATGTGATCGAACAAGACCTGAGCCAGTGGCTAGGTCGGGCAGGGGCTAAGATCCTACGTGATGACAAAGCACTGGATGACGGTCTGCGCAAAGTTGCACGGCAGTCCTCGTATAACGAGATCGGAAAAAAGCCGGAAGTAACTGTGGTGGTCAGCCGCCTGAGCTGATCCACTATTTACCGGTGAATGCAAAAAAGCCCCGCAGAATATGCGGGGCTTTTTTTGTTCATACTTTGGGGCGTCTTAGTTTTTTGGACGATCCGCAAAGCTGAGTTCGATAAAGGTTGGGGTGTGATCGCCCAAACCTACAACGGCATTTCCGCCGCGGTTATCATTCTTACGGCTGCCACCACGTGAACGCGGCGTGCGGCGGTCTGATCTTTCGGCTTCTGGGGCTTTTGCCGCAGGCGCTTTTTCTGCTGTAGGCTTGGTCGTATCAGGAGCGGCTGCCACTGGCGTTTCTTTAGGTGTTTCAACAACAGCTGCCACGGCTTCTACTGGCTTAGGTGTCTCAGGTTTTTTGCGGCTGCGCGTGCGCGTGCGCTTTGGCTTGTCTGTCGTTGTTGCGGCATCAGCTGCAGCTGGGGCCTCAGATGTCGGTGTTGGTGCTGCGTTGGCCTTGATGTTGCTGGCCGACGGATCTTCCAAACGTGGAATTTCCTTCTGGACCAAACGCTCAACATTTTCGAAATTCTTTTCGTCACGCGGTGTGCAGATCATGATGGCCTTGCCATCACGGCCCGCGCGCCCTGTGCGACCGATCCGGTGAACATAGTCTTCCGCATGGCTGGGCACATCAAAGTTGAACACATGGCTTACCGAGGGCACGTCAAGGCCACGCGCAGCAACATCAGAGGCGACAAGGAAGCGCAAATCGCCTGCGCGGAAACCATCAAGGGTGCGCGTGCGCTGGCTTTGTTCTAGATCACCGTGGATCGGTGCTGCATCATAGCCGTATTTTTTCAGTGACTTGGCAACGGCATCAACGTCCATCTTGCGGTTGCAGAAGATGATCGCGTTGGAGCATTTGTCACCTTCAGCTTCGATCAATGCCCGCAGTACTTTACGCTTTTCAGTGGCTTCACGGTCTTTACGGGACGCTTTAAACATCAGCACGCCCTGTTCGATGTTTTCTGAGGTGGTTGCCTGACGGGCCATCTCGATACGCTCGGGGTTGCTGAGGAAGGTGTTTGTGATCCGCTCGATCTCTGGTGCCATTGTGGCCGAGAAGAACAGTGTCTGGCGGGTGAACGGCGTGAGGCCAAAGATGCGTTCGATATCTGGAATGAAGCCCATATCTAGCATGCGGTCTGCTTCGTCGATGACCATGACCTTAACGTCAGTCAGGATCAGCTTGCCGCGCTCGTGGTGGTCCAACAGGCGACCAGGTGTTGCGATCAAAACATCGACGCCTTTGTCGATCAGCTTGTCTTGTTCTTTGAACGAAACGCCACCGATAAGCAGAGCTTTGGTCAGCTTGGTGTATTTGGCATACGTGTCAAAGTTTTCGGCAACTTGTGCCGCCAATTCGCGTGTCGGGCATAGAACCAAGCTGCGCGGCATACGTGCGCGTGCACGGCCTCGGGCCAGCATTGTGATCATTGGAAGGGTAAAACTGGCGGTCTTGCCGGTCCCTGTCTGGGCGATGCCTAAAACGTCACGCCCTTCAAGGGCAGGGGGAATGGCACCTGCCTGAATCGGTGTGGGGCTGTCATAGCCCGCTTCTTCAACGGCTTTAAGAACCTTAGGGTTCAAGTTTAGATCGGTAAATTTTGTCATGTGTATCCGTAGGTTACGGACACTCATTTGGCCCGCGGCAGCGTATCTGTCGGCCCGCATGGCCCAAATGGCGGCTTTTGCCGCGACATATCTGGACTGCGCATAACAAGTTGCGAGCAAAGGGTCAAATATTTGTGAATTTTGGGAAGTGTTTAGCGAGAGTTGTGTCAAACGGGAAGCGTGTGCAAAGCAGATGCCCTTGATCCTCTAGGCGCGCCCGCAGGGCTGGCGTATCAGAACAGACTTCGTCAAAGAAGGCGCGCAACCCGGCTTCGCCTTCCTCTTCATGAATGAGCGCGAAGAGCTCATGAACAGTGATACCACCGCGTTCGCGGCTGCGCGCCGGACCTAAATCGGCGCGGTAAGACCCTTCGCGAAAGCGGTAATCGAAATGGGCAAACCAAGTGTCCCAATCAGCAGCATGAAAATGTGCAAGGCGAAGATTAGAAAGCTCAACGTGGTTCGGGTTTGTCTCACCTTTCAGAAACGCGTTGTGAATGCGGAATTTGATACCCTCAACACCTGTACGGACAAATATCTTGCCCGCGATGTGGCTCAAAAAACCACCCTTTAGGTGCTCGCCGTATGTCGGATAAAGTTTGCCCACCACACGTTCGCGCCTGCCGTTTGCCGGAACAAACGTCTTGAACGCGGCCTCGATCTGCGGATCGCCGCCCGCAAGCAATTCCATGGGGCGTACACGTGCGCATTTGATCGTCTGAGGGAGAGCGGCAAGATGGGAGGTAATGTCACCATCCGGCACAAGGAATTCGTCAACATCTATATGCATCAGCCAGTCCACTTCAGACGCGCGATTGTAGGCGCGCGTGGCGTTAAAGGTCTGGCGGGGCTGGTGCATGTCAGGGCGGCCACCATTGTGGCGTTTCCAATATCCGTTGTCACAGCGGACAACCTGAGTATTGGGGTGCTCGCGCAGGGTTTCCTGGGCCTCGGGGTTGGGGGTGTCGAGGTAGATATAGATACGATGGGCACCCAGATCGAGATGGTAGGCGACAAAGCGCAGGATCGTGGCGGTGTCCGCCTTGATTGTTGCGACAATGCCCCAGGTCGTCATGCTAGACCATCATTTCTTTGGTCGCAGTCAGCTTGATATCGGGATAATCGCGGTCAACGCGGTCGATGTCCCACTGAAGGCGTGTAAGGTAGACAATATCGCCATCATGGTCATGCGCGATATGTTGTTTGTTTGCGTTCTCGAATTTATCAATCGCGTCCTTAGGGCCATTCACCCAGCGGGCTGAGGTGAATTGTGACTGTTCAAATCGAACAGGCAGGCCGTATTCCAGCTCAATCCGACTGGCCAACACTTCGAACTGAAGCTGCCCCACAACCCCGACAACAAAGCCGGAACCGATCGACGGTTTGAACACTTTTGCAGCGCCTTCCTCAGCAAATTGCATCAGCGCCTTTTCGAGGTGCTTGGATTTTAGTGGATCGCCTGCGCGCACGCCTTGCAGTAGTTCTGGCGCAAAAGAAGGGATACCCGTCACGCGGATTGCTTCGCCCTCGGTGAGAGTGTCTCCAATGCGCAATTGGCCGTGGTTGGGGATACCGATGATATCGCCTGCCCATGCTTCCTCGGCCAACTCGCGGTCAGAGGCGAGAAACATAACCGGATTGGTAATGCTCATTGGTTTTTTGGTGCGGACATGCGTTAACTTCATGCCACGGTGAAAGTGGCCCGAGGCAAGACGCACAAACGCCACGCGGTCGCGGTGTTTAGGGTCCATATTTGCCTGAACTTTAAAGACAAATCCGGCGACTTTCTTTTCTTCGGGTAGAATTTCGCGCGGCTCGGCCTTTTGTATTTGCGGTTCTGGTCCGTAGGTGGCGATGCCGTCCATCAGCTCTTTCACGCCAAAGGAATTGATCGCTGAACCAAACCAGATCGGGGTGAGGGAGCCTTCGGCCATAAGCTCTGCGTCAAGTGGTGGCATTAGTTCGCGCACCATCTCGAGGTCTTCTTTTAGCTTCTCCAACAGTTCCGCTGGTACGTGTTCGGCCAGTTTCGGGTCATCAAGACCTTCAATCTTGATGCTTTCGGATACTTTGTTGCGGTCAGCCCGGTCCATCAGTTCAAGGCGGTCGCGCAGCAGGTCGTAACACCCGACAAAATCGCGGCCAACTCCGATGGGCCAACTGGCTGGGGTCACATCAATCGCTAGGTTTTGTTGAATTTCGTCGATGATCTCGAACACATCGCGGCTTTCGCGGTCCATCTTGTTACAGAAGGTCAGGATCGGCAAATCGCGCATGCGGCAAACTTCAAACAGCTTCTGGGTCTGGCTTTCCACACCTTTTGCGCCATCAATCACCATTACAGCAGCATCCACAGCCGTTAGCGTGCGGTAAGTATCTTCGGAGAAATCCGAGTGACCGGGTGTATCGACCAGATTAAAGCGGTAGTTGTTGTCTTTGCCCTGAAAATCAAAGGACATGGCAGATGCAGACACGGAAATTCCACGGTCTTTTTCCATCGCCATAAAATCAGAGCGGGTGCGGCGTGCCTCACCTTTTGCGCGGACTTGGCCCGCCATCTGGATCGCGCCACCAAATAACAGGAACTTTTCTGTTAATGTTGTCTTGCCTGCATCAGGGTGGCTGATGATTGCAAACGTGCGTCGCCGTGCGATTTCGGGCGGCAATTCGGGGCGGTTTGTGTTTGTATCCAGCATGTTGCAGCGTAGTCCTGATGTGGTTTTCTACGCGCCGTTCCAAAAACGGCACGTGGTATAATTTGGCCGTACACATACCCTACAGGGCGGCTAAGGCAAGCCTCAGCGGCTAGATGCTTTCTTGAGAAGGTCAGCGGCGTCGGGGCGTTTCAGTAAGCCTTCTTGAACATCAAGTCCTGCATGCGGCAAGTCCGAGTGACCGGGAACATGAGCGCCAAGGCTATTGGAGAGTTCTGCGGGCAAAACAGGACGGGTACGACTGTCGATGAGCATGCTTTCGGCAGCGATCCCTTCGGCATAGATAATCTGGTGGCTATCAAACAGCAGCTGGAAGTAATCGACAAATCCGCCTTCGGCGATTGTTACGGTGTCGCCGTTGACCAGATGACGGGCTTTAACCAACAGCTCGGAACGGCCAGCGCCCAATTCGTCGGTGCGTTGATAAATGAACAGGCGGTGGTCTGGGCTGACCAGTAAATCGGCGGAGTTGTTCAGTGCATCCGCAGCAATACGAATGGGCGCAAATTCACCAACTGCGCGAGTTGTTGTGGTTCCGATCCAGCGCAATGTCTGTACGCCATCATCTCGGGTTAGGATGCGATCGCCGACGATGAGGTCCTCAACTGGGCGCTGCGCGCCCGAGGCCAGTGTGACATGGGTGCCACGAGTAAAGCTGACACAGGCAACTTGGGCAAATTTGGTGTGTGCTGCCTCACGGTCGATTCCAACAAGACGATATTCCATTTTTGAATATAGTGCGCTGAACGGCATTAGGTAGATTTCTGCAATGTTGCCGTCTTCATCCACTTCGACCAACAGCAGCGCATCTGAAATGCTGCCATCCGGCGACATGAATGTCAGAACGCAATCGAGATGGATCACCGCGCCAGCTTGGCCAATGCTGGTGTCTTCGCCAATGCTAAAGCTGTTGTCTTGGCGCGCAATCAAGGAAAGGCGGGCAGGCTCTGCCGCAAAGTCGAGTTCATAAACGTCATCCAAGATCAATTCGTTGGCGAATGAAATTGTATCGCCCATGTTTGCGCCGTCTGTGGCACGAATTTGACCTGCGACATAGATTGGGACGCTTTGCGAAGAGAGTGATCCTGCGGACATTGTGAGAGCCTTAATAAGGTCAGTGATGTTCAAGTGGTAACGTAGAATTATGGCATGTTGCGGTCAATGGATGGGTGTTTTGCTGGCGTAACTTATCACACTGGGATAGCTCTTTTGAAAATGGTTAAGGAGAGACGGAATGGATCTGGGAATTAAAGGCAAGAAAGCATTGGTATGTGCGTCCTCCAAGGGATTGGGTCTTGGGTGTGCGGAATCGCTTGCTGCTGCTGGTGTTGATCTGGTGATGAATGCACGGGGTGCTGACGCGCTTGAAGCATCTGCTGAACGTTTGCGTGCAACTTATGGCGTGGATATCGTGACTGTTGCAGCTGATGTCGCAACCCAAGAAGGTCAGGCGGCTGTGATTGCTGCGGCGCAAGGTGTTGATATTTTGGTCAACAACGCGGGCGGTCCGCCTCCCGGCATGTGGAGCGATTGGGATCGCGATGATTTCATCAAAGCGCTGGATGCAAACATGCTTGCCCCGATTGCACTGATCAAGGCGTTGGTCCCTGACATGATGGATCGCGGTTGGGGACGTGTGGTTAACATCACGTCACAGTCCGTTCGTGCGCCGATTGGTGTGCTTGGTCTTAGCAACGCTGCGCGCACGGGCCTTACTGGGTATGTTGCGGGCACCAGCCGGCAGGTGGCGGGCAAGGGCGTTACGATCAACAACCTGTTACCGGGAATTCATGCAACCGACCGCGCGGATGCACTGGATGGCGGTGTTGTTGCGGCCAAAGGGATTACGATTGACGAGGCACGCACTGAACGCGCAGCGGGCATTCCTGCTGGCCGTTATGGCACGCGGGATGAATTTGGCGCGGCTTGCGCCTTCTTGTGCTCCCAGCACGCAGGTTTCATCGTGGGGCAATCTATCTTGCTCGATGGGGGCGCAACAAACATTACGATGTAATCG